>Ga0075472_10000100_pt1 | contig 33166 bp, 28 predicted proteins | sample DEB19_08_DNA_3_FD_77014 | JGI IMG/M metagenome (GOLD analysis project Ga0075472, IMG submission 77014) | Aqueous microbial communities from the Delaware River and Bay under freshwater to marine salinity gradient to study organic matter... | ecosystem: Environmental > Aquatic > Marine > Coastal ...
CATTTACTTTCCTTCGGTATTTATGGGGACAAACGTGAATTCCACGTTCGCCAGTCTTTCCGTTCTACAGCGATACCGATTCAAGCGAAAGCTAGCAAGCGGGTACTGATAAGCGTTGGACTAGGGCAGAGCCTACCTCGATTTACGCGGGGGCTAGACCTCTGTGAATTCAATGAGGGCTTGGCATGAGCGCATTTTCGGTAAAGAATGCGGCCGTACGGCAATAGATGGACTGGGGAAGGTCGCATCTATTCACGGATGCGGCTTCATCAACGGGAGCAGCTATGTCGTCACACAGCAAGAAATCAAGCAATGGCCCACAACCTTTGGAGCCACGCGGTATCGGCGTAACACATGGCCATATCGCAATTTACGCCGCACCTAAAGCGGTATTGGCGCATGTTCAATGGTCCATAAACGAAGTCCTCGGTAAACCACACGAACTTACGTGGCAGATTCAACCGCTCACAGTAGGAACCTGGCGCACACAATTGTCGTGGAATGGATTACTGGGCTCAGGAGCGAAATTAGCTAGCGCGCTTCGAGGTTGGCATTATTTAAAATTTGAAATCTACGAAGCAGCAATGAATGGCAGCGATGGATCGTTGTATATGTTCACAACAGAATTGGGATTATTTAGATCTAATGTTGGACCTCACGGCGACATCATGATTAATGAACATCAATTACAAAGAATTCTGGAGACAAATATCAAAGAAAGTGATATTTGCGAAGAAGTTGAGAAAGTTCTGGGTAAACCATGGAACGAAGTTTTGGAGCCTTTCCGACGAATTGAGAGCGATGGTTTTGATGAAGTGGCTGGTAGAATTTCAGTATGACCGAGAATGAAAACCAGAGATCAATTTCTTTAATTATCTCCGCAGCTGTAATCGCAATTGCTATGGGTTTAGGTCTCAATCAAGTGGGAAGTGGTTTTGCGTCGCGTTCAAGTGAAGGTATTTCGGTTACTGGATCGGCACGAATTAATGTCACTGCCGATAAGGCGGTATGGACGCTCAATGCTGAACAAGTAGCTCCGACCATTTCCGATTCGGTGAGGAAAGTTGAAAATGCGACTGTTGCCGTCACTAAATATCTCACTGATGGGGGAGTCTCATCCGAATCAATTGAATTGGGTTCAATATCGGCTTATCCTCAAGAAGAATATGTGAATGGGAATAGCACGGGTCGGATATTGAATTACCGTGGATCACGCACAATCACAGTGCGAAGTGATGATGTAGAGCAAATAAAGAAGCTTTCAAATGGAATTGGCTCGCTACTTCAAAGTGGCGTGAGCGTCACAAATTATGGTCCTCAGTTCTACGTCTCAAAACTCAGTGAACTTCGGCCTGAACTTCTTAAGAAAGCCATGGAAGATGCCCAAGTTCGTGCCGAAGCGATCGTGGAAGCAACGGGTGGCATAGTAGGAAACGTCATGAGCGTGCGATCTGGCCCATTCCAAGTCACATCGCCCGACTCGGTGGACACCTCGTCTGGCGGTTACTACGACACATCGACAATTGAAAAGACAATAACGTCAACTGTCACAGTAGCTTTCAAAGTTAATTAGCTCCGGTTTATAAGCCAGACCTGAACGCTCATCCCTTCTACCTCAACGACATCACTTGGTTTCTTTAGCGCTGGACTAAATTCACTGATGCGGGCAGTTGAATCAAAAACTGTTCTAAAGGAATTGCCCCAGTTTTTATTTGGAAGAGTAAAAGGATGAGGTTTGCTGTCGCTATTCAAAATGATAAATAACCCTTGATTATGAGTGGCATCCACACTGAAGGCGAGATATCTCAGTGAATTGTCCTGCCAATTATGCGAACTCATTTCTAGGCCATCACTGCCAAACCACGCGAGATCTTTTCGTTTCGTACCTTGATCAATTTCGCCAGTGAAGAATTGTTCAGCTGCATCAACCATGTACGTTGAACGGATTCGAGCCAGAGCTGCGACTGTTTCGATGAGATCCTCATTTTTTTCGTTATGCATCCACGAAGCCATCCACCCGCCGTCAAAATTGGCGGCTGCATCCAATGCATCTGTCGGGGATAGCGAGTACGCATTATTGCTTCCGGATTGAGAGCGCGAGGATTCATCTCCCATAGCAATCATGGGAACTCCTGATGAAAGCATTAGCGTTGCGAGAATCGATTTTTTCAATCGTAAGCGCTTGGAATTTATTTCTTCATTATCAGTCGGACCTTCGACTCCAAGATTCCACGATCGATTTGCATCTGAGCCATCTCGATTATCTTCCCCATTTGCTTCATTGTGTTTGTCGTTATAACTCACAAGGTCGTGCAGAGTGAAGCCATCATGAGCAGTTACAAAATTGATTGATGAGGTTGGCCCACGGAAATAAAAGATGTCATGTGAACCCGCGACGCGTCGGGCCAGATCAGAAACTCCATTGCTATGCCCCCGTGCGCTATCACCTAACCAAAACTGTCGAGTTGCATCGCGATAAGCGTCATTCCATTCGCGCCATGGGTGTGGAAAATCCCCGAGCGCGTAGCCTGCAATATCCCAGGGTTCAGCGATGAGTTTGCGATCTCGAAGTATCGGGTCCGCGCTAATGGCAGAGATCAAAGGACCATAGGTATCGATTCCTTGATCGCCACGTGAAATTGCGGTTGTTAAATCAAAGCGAAATCCGTCTACTCCAATTATCTGACTCCACCAATGAAGTGAATCAATAATCATGCGAGTCACAAAAGGTCGGCGGGAATCTAGGGTATTTCCGCATCCCGTGACATCTTCATATTGATCATCAACGGAATGGCGATAGAAAGTCTTATTGTCAATTCCTCTAAAAGAAAGTGTCGGGCCCTGTCTTCCTTCTTCTGCAGTGTGGTTGTACACGACATCTAGAATCACTTCGATTCCTGCAGCATGAAGCGTATCGACGCTATCTTGTAGTTCGCGAATCGGATTATCTGTCGCGGCGTAAGCTCGATGTGGCGCGGAGAATGCAAGCGGGTTGTAGCCCCAATGGTTGATTCTTCCACGCGCTTTCGTGTGAACCTCAGTAACGAAGTGATGAATAGGCAAAAGCTCCAAAGCCGTAACTCCAAGACGTTGCAGATGCGCGATTGTGGAGGGATGACCGAGAGCTTTGTATGTTCCACGTTCTGCTTCTGGAATTGATTCATTTCGTGCGGTTAGCCCTCGAACATGGGCTTCATATATGAAAGTACGTTTCCACGGATTGTGCGGTCGGTGAATGATGCGAGGACTGTGGGATGTCACAACAGATAGCGGCACGAACCCGAGAGAATTGCGATCGTCCTGAATGGTGACATCCCCGTTTCCGAGCGCATCATCAGAGCGATGTCCAAAAATCTCGGGAACATACGTGAGCTCACCATCCAATAGATGGGCGTATGGATCAATAAGAACTTTTGCGGAATTAAATCTCCATCCTTGCTCAGGCTTCCATGGTCCATACACGCGATAGCCGTACCGTTGTCCGGGACGAATACCTGCGAGATACCCGTGCCAGATTGGTCCATCACGGTGAGCTAAGGAAAAACGCGTTTCAATCCATTGTGAATCATGAGTTCCGGAATTGTGCGGATCAAAGAGGCAGAGCTCGACGGCATCGGCTGCGGGAGCCCACAACGCGAAGTCCGTTCCACCTTCGGTGGGGTTGTTGCCCAAAATATGGGGATTAGCGGGCTTCACCTTGCTATCTAAGCAGAGAACGAGGGTCGAAATTGGATTGGAGCGACAGGTTACCGACCAGTAACATAGCGACTATGAAGATCGCAATCTGCGTCAAACAAGTTCCCGATTCATGGGCAGAGAAGAAAATGGTCGGTGGAGTACTCGACCGCGCTTCTGTTGATGCAGTGTTAAACGATCTCGATGAATATGCAATTGAAGAAGCTCTTCGCATTGTCGAGCCATTAAATGAAGGAAAAGAAACGCCCGATCACACCATCACACTTATTTCGATGGGGCCAGAACGCGCGACGGAAGCGATTCGCAAAGGTCTTTCTATGGGCGCTGATTCCGGAATTTTGGTTTCTGATGCTGCGCTGGCTGGATCTGATGCAATTGCAACCTCAAAAGTTTTAGCTGATGTGATTTCACAAGGTGGATTCGATCTAGTCTTCTGTGGGACTGAATCAACAGATGCCCGCATGAGCGTTGTTCCTGCAATGTTGGCTGAAAGACTTGGTTGGGCTCAACTCACTTTTGCTGGCGCAGTTAAGGTCGATACTTCTAATTTATCCGTTGAGATCGCGCGCATGACTGAAAGTGGCGTTGAAACGATGTCCGCAAATTTCCCTTGCGTCATCAGCGTAATCGAGAAAATAAATGAGCCACGGTATCCATCATTCAAAGGAATCATGGCGGCTAAAAAGAAAATTATAGAAACAAAATCTCTTGCTGATTATGGAATTAACTCCTCTGAGGTTGGGTCCTCAGGAGCCTGGAGCGCGGTTGTCGATTCTCAAGCTCGTCCGCCGCGTGATAAGGGAATCAAAATTGAGGATTCTGGAGATGGTGGCAGCAAGCTTGCTGAGTATCTAGCGGAAAAGCGATTGGTGTAACTATGGCCGATGTATTTTTACTCGTGGACCATGAGGGCGGAAAAGTAGCGAAAACCGCATCAGAATTAGCAACTTTTGCAAAGAGAGCTGGAAGTCCAATCGCCATCATTCTCTCTGGAAATGTGGGAACAGACGCACTTGCAACCCAACTTGCTGGAACTGAGATTGAAAAAATCATCGCTGTAGAAAGCGACGACTTTGCAACACACGGAATCCCTGCGATGGTTGATGCACTTGCCCAATTAGCTGACGCTCGAAAGCCATCGGCTGTACTCGTCGCATCGAGTTCTCGTGGAAAAGAAATCGCCGGACGTCTTGCAGTTCGCCTCAATAGTGGAATCATCACCGATGCTATAGATGTAGCCGCGGATTTAGGAACAACTCAATCCGTCTTCGGCGGCTCTTTTACCGTGAGTTCGAAAATTTCACGAGGAATTCCAATCATTACTGTTCGCCCAAGCGCTGTTGAAGGCGCCACCACTAGCAATTCCCCAGCTGTAGAAAAAGTAAACCTTTCAATATCTGATAGCGCAAAACTAGTGAAGATTTCCAACGTTCAACCTGCTGTGAAAGGTGGACGTCCTGAATTAACGGAAGCGAAGATTGTTATTTCCGGTGGTCGGGGAACGAATGGAGATTTCACACAAGTTGAAGCGATGGCGGATTTATTAGGTGCAGCTGTTGGAGCATCACGAGCTGCGACCGATGCTGGTTGGTATCCACACACCCACCAAGTCGGCCAGACTGGAAAAACAGTAAGCCCTCAGCTTTATGTCGCATGCGGAATCTCTGGAGCAATCCAACATCGCGCTGGGATGCAGACTTCGAAGACAATCGTTGCAATCAATAAAGATCCCGAAGCTCCAATATTTGACCTCGCAGATTTTGGCGTTGTAGGAGATCTGTTCGCAGTATTGCCACAAGCGCGCGAAGCTATTCAAGCCAAACGCAGCTAATCTGCGCATCAATCACGCCATTAGAATTGCGCCATGCCTCGCATATATCTTGATAACGCTGCTACCACGCCTATCTCTGAAGTAGCGCTTCAAGCATTTATCGAACAATCGCGTCAGATTGGAAACGCCTCAAGTCTTCATACATACGGTAGAACCGTAAGAAAAGATGTCGAAGAAGCTCGGGAAAAGATCGCCGGTCTCATTGGTTGCCACGCGAGTGAAATCATCTTTACGGGCTCAGGAACGGAATCGAATAATCTGGCGCTCAAGGGCGCTTTTTGGCATCGAAATAAAGATGGAATTGCTCGCAATGTAATCGTTATTTCTGCATTTGAGCATCATGCAGTACTCGATCCGGCTCAATGGCTCGAGGATTTTGAAGGTGCAGAAGTCGTAAAAGTTCCTGTCTCTCGAGATGGCTACATAGATTTTGCCGCCCTTGAAACAGTCATATACGAGCGTCATGATGAAATTGCTTTGATCAGCATCATGCATGCGAATAATGAGATCGGAACCATTCAGCCGATTCAAAAAGTTACAGCGCTCGCAAGTAATTTTGATATTCCCGTACATTCCGACGCGGTTCAAAGCCTCGGAAAAATAGCTCTGTCTTTCAAAGAGTTGGGACTTATTGCAATGACAATAAGCGCTCACAAAGTTGGGGGACCGATTGGAGTTGGCGCGCTTGTTCTGCGTAAAGGTGTTGATATCACTCCGATTCTCCATGGTGGTGGACAAGAACGAGATATTCGTAGTGGAACCTTGAATGCGGCTGGAATCGTCGCATTCGCCGCTGCGGTTCAATCTGCAATACGAGATGTAGAGGCTAATGCTGAAAAAGTTAGCGCCCTTCGCATCAAACTTATCAACGCAATTCAAAATGAAATTCATGATGCGACCCTCAACGGAGTGCTCGAGGGCGCAACACTTCCAGGAATCGCCAACATTTCATTTCCGCGGACTGAAAGCGATTCGCTATTGCTGCTCTTTGATGCTGAAGGGATCGCATGCTCTACAGGTTCGGCTTGTAGCGCAGGCGTTCAAGAAGCAAGTCATGTGCTCATGGCGATGGGTTTGAGCGACAAAGAAGCCCGCTCTTCGCTGCGTTTTTCCCTCGGTACCTCCAATACTGACACCGATATCGAATACCTTCAGACCTGCATCAAGCGCGTGATTGATAGAGCCCGCGCTGCATATCGCGAATAGGAACAGTCCATGAAACTGATTGCAGCTATGAGCGGAGGAGTTGACTCTGCAGTCGCTGCGGCGCGAGCGAAAGCTGCAGGCCATGATGTCATCGGCGTTCATCTGGCGTTATCAAAAAATCCGAAAAAATATCGTTCTGGAGCTCGCGGTTGTTGCACCATAGAAGATTCTCATGATGCTCGTCGCGCTGCCGATGTCATCGGCATTCCTTTCTATATCTGGGATATGTCGGATGAATTTCATGAAGGAGTCGTAGAAAATTTCCTCTCCGAATATGCCGCAGGCAATACCCCAAATCCCTGTTTGCGATGCAATGAGAAAATAAAGTTTGCCGCAGTTCTCGATCGTGCTCAGGCTATGGGTTTTGATGGAGTCGTCACCGGTCACTACGCGCAAACTCGTGAATCAGTTAATGGTCGAGAACTTTACCGTGCGATTGATCCCGGAAAAGATCAGTCTTATGTTCTAGCTGTCTTAAATCGAGAACAACTACAAGGCGCATTCTTTCCACTTGGTGACACCACAAAAGAGAATGTTCGTAAGGAAGCCCAAGAGCGTGGATTATCGGTTGCGCTTAAACCTGATAGCCATGACATTTGCTTTGTTCCATCGGGCGATAATGCAGGTTGGTTGCGCGAAAGACTGGGAAGTGAAGTTGGACCAATCATTGATGAAGATGGAAATAAATTAGGCGAACACAAAGGCGCATACACCTACACCATCGGCCAGCGTAAAGGCTTGGGACTTACAGTTCCGGCAAAAGGCGGAGAACCTCGTTACGTATTAAAGATCGAACCAGTCACGAACACGGTTGTGGTAGGTAATCGCGATGCGCTTGCGGTTTCGCATATCTATGGTGATAAGCCAATTTGGTGTGGACCAACCCCAGAAGCCACAGAAACAGCGCCCTACAGAGGTTTTGCTCAAGTTCGCGCACACGGAACTCCGCACGCGTGCAGCTACTATCGCAGCATAAAAGAGGGCATCGAAACGCTGATTGCTGATGTTGATGAACCAATATTTGGGTTAGCTCCCGGTCAAGCGATGGTCATCTACGACGGTGATCGTGTTGTTGGATCGGTAACAATTTCAGGAACGAAATAAAAATGACCAATTCTGAAGTGCGACGTGAGATGGCTGCGCTTGCGGATGAAATTAGAGATCATCAATACCGATACTACGTTTTAGATAAACCTCAGATTTCCGATGCAGAATTTGATTCATTATGGAAGAAGCTTGTTGCGCTAGAAAACAAGTATCCAGAACTTCGTGATCCACATTCACCAACTTTGGATGTTGGTGGGGGTTTTTCAACTCACTTCGAACAATATGATCATAGAGAAAAGATGATGAGTCTTGATAACGCGTTTGGCGAAGATGAACTAGACGCTTGGTTTGAACGAGTTGCAAAAGATTCAACTAAGAACTCATGGTTGTGTGAAGTCAAGGTGGATGGACTAGCAATCAATTTGCTCTACGAAAACGGGAAGTTGACCCGAGCTTTAACCCGAGGAAATGGAACTACTGGTGAAGATGTTACGCTCAACATCAAGACTATAAGTAGCATCCCGCATCAATTAAAGGGGAAATTCCCCTCAATCGTTGAAGTCCGCGGCGAGGTCTTCTTTCCACTAAAGAAATTCAACGAACTCAATGAATCACTAGAAGAATCAGGAAAAAGTGTTTTTGCAAATCCACGAAATGCCGCAGCAGGATCTTTGCGACAGAAAGATCCTCGAGTAACTGCTTCACGACCCCTTGCCATGGTGGTGCATGGAATTGGTGCTGTTGAAGGTTTTGAGCGCCCGACCCAGAGCGACGCTTATGAAGCGATGGAAAGCTGGGGGTTGCCCATCAGCAAACGCTATAAAGTGGCGAAAAATCATGCAGAAGTAAAGGAATTCATCAATTATTATCTTGAACATCGCCACGATGTCGAGCATGAAATTGATGGCGTGGTTATTAAGGTAAATGAGCGCTCGGTACAAAGTTTGCTAGGAACAACCTCTCGCGCACCAAAATGGGCCATTGCATACAAATACCCTCCAGAAGAAGTAACGACGAAATTACTGGACATCAAGGTAAGCGTTGGAAGAACTGGTCGGGTGACTCCCTTTGGATTTATGGAACCAGTGCGAGTTGCTGGATCGACTGTCACAAATGCAACCCTTCATAACATCGAAGAAGTTCAACGTAAAGGAATCTTGATCGGTGACATAGTCGTTCTTAGAAAAGCGGGCGATGTCATCCCCGAAATTCTTGGTCCCGTTATCGAAAAACGTACCGGTAAGGAACGCGCTTTCACAATGCCTAAGCTCTGCCCGGAATGTGGGACAAAGCTACGTGCAATGTCTGAAGGAGATGTTGATATTCGTTGTCCCAACGCTCAAAGTTGTCCCGCTCAACTTCGCGAAAGAATTTATTACATCGGCTCTCGCGCGGCTCTCGACATTGATGTTCTTGGTTATGAAGCAACGAGCGCTTTACTTGCAGACAAATTGGTTACTGACGAATCAGATCTCTTTCATTTAACTGAAAAAGACCTCATCAAGAGTGATTTCTTTCGAAAGAAAGATGGATCTCTTGGAGCAAATGCCGAAAAGCTCATACAAGCCCTTGAATTTGCAAAATCGCGACCACTGTGGAGAGTAATCGTTGCGCTATCGATTCGTCATGTGGGACCGACTGCGGCTCAAGCTTTAGCAAATCGTTTTGGATCCATTCCTGCAATTTCCCAAGCTTCATTTGAAGAACTATCGAAAGTTGATGGAGTGGGTGGAGTTATTGCTGAAAGTATTCATGAATGGTTTAGCGAAAAATGGCATCAAGCAATAATTTCGAAGTGGGAAAAAGCCGGTGTAGCAATGCACGGCGTAACACCTTCCACAAAGCCCCAGACCCTGGCCGGGCTCACACTTGTGGTCACGGGCTCCTTGGAGAATTTCACTCGCGATGGTGTCACTGAAGCAATAACTGAACGCGGAGGAAAAGCGGCGTCGTCAGTCTCCAAAAAAACTGATTACGTAGTCGTAGGTGACTCACCTGGATCGAAGGCTGCCAAGGCAGAAGAACTAGGAGTTCCAATCATCGATGAAGCGGCCTTCATTGCGCTTTTGGAGAATGGCCCCCGCTAAGAGTTAAGATGGAACCATGTTAAAAGCGATGATTATTAACTCCGCAATCTCACTCTTTAGTGAGAAGGGACGAGAGTTGCCTGCCCATCCAATCTTCTTTGGGCTCTTTGCTTTCGGCGTACTTATGCTCTTGCTCTATTTTGTTTTGCGCCTTGATCGCGACTAAAAATTTCGCCATCGTTGGTGGCTCCTTTGATCCAATTCACAATGGTCATCTGCATGTCATCCGTGCGATTGTAGGAACTAAGGAATTCTCGAAAGTTATCGTTATTCCAGCCGGTGATCCGTGGCAAAAGCGTCCAGTTGCCGCTAAATCTGATCGACTCGCCATGGTGCGCATCGCACTTGGAGAAATGAGCGCTGAAGTTGAGGAGTACGAAGTAATTCGCGCGGAACCTTCGTATGCGATAGACACTGTTTCTTTCTTAAAGAATAAATATCCTGACGCTACTTTCACGTGGGTGATTGGAAGTGATGCGCTTGGAAATTTAGAGACGTGGAAAGACATAGATCACTTAGCCAAGGAAATTTCCTTCCTCGTCGTGACTCGTCCTGGTCACCCGATAAATCCCGCAAAGATTTACCCAGGCATCAATTGGAGCGCTATTGAAATTGCAGCTCTCGAGATATCTGCAACTGAGATTAGAAAAGCGATTGTGGATGGCCGAGATATAAAGAAATGGGTTCCCGAAAAAGTTTCCGAATATATCGAGGAAAAAGGGTTATATGGCGCCTCGTAATTCGACGGTAAAACATCTACAAATTGCTGCTAACGCTGCGATTGAGAAGCTTGGAACTGACCTTGTAGCCATCGACTTAACACAACAGATGTTGTTAAGTGAAGTCTTCTTACTCGTTAGTGGTCAGAACGAAAGACAGATTGATGCCATCGCAGATGAGATTGAACGCCAGTTGGCTTTGGCTGGCGAAAAGCCTTCGCGAAGGGAAGGATCGGAACATTGGATCTTGTTGGACTATGAGGACCTTGTGGTCCATGTTCAGACTGAAGAGATTCGTCGTTATTACATGCTGGACCGACTTTGGAATTATTGCCCAACAATCGCTTTAGAGGCAGTACGAGCAGCTGAGGATTTCAAACGGGGGAAAGTGTGAGCTCAAACCAACGTATAGTCCTTTGGCGCCATGGTCAAACTGATTGGAATATTGAAAATAGATTCCAGGGTCATTCTGATATCCCTTTAAATGATGTTGGGGTTCGACAAGCTGAACGTGCGGCACCGCTATTGATGGCTCTCCAACCAAGTCGAATTATTTCTAGCGATCTGATTCGCGCACAACAAACTGCGGCGGCGCTCGCGAGAATTTCAAAGTTGTCTGTCGAGATTGATGCTGGATTACGTGAAACTCATGGTGGAAATTGGGAAGGAAAGACCGGCGCTGAGAACCGTGCCGCAGATTACGATCGATTTGTTAATTGGCTCGATGGAACAGATGAACCAGCCGGCCAAACTGGTGAACGCAGAAGCGCTATCGCAGAACGAGCAGTGAATGCAATTAATCGTGCGCTCCATGATGAAATCTCAACATTGATTGTCGTTACACATGGCGGAACAGCGCGTTGCATTCTTGGAAAGATGCTTGAGATGCCTATGACACAATGGTCTGCAATTGGTGGACTCTCCAATGCTTCGTGGTCGATTTTGGAAAATGGTCATCACCGTGAAGGTTGGGTGTTAGTAGAACATAACGCTGGCTCGCTTCCTGAGCCGATTTACGGAGAGGAAAGCGGCGCGTAGTTCGGGTAAGGTCTGCGGCGCAACACAAATCTTCGGGGCTATAGCGCAGCTGGTAGCGCACCTGCATGGCATGCAGGGGGTCAGGGGTTCAAGTCCCCTTAGCTCCACTCGATGACAGACCAACATGACAATCGACTTCCGCTCCAATTCATTCCGAGCGGATGGTCGGCGCGCGATCTTCCTCAACTTGATGGAAAACATTTTCTTATCACAGGTGCAACAAGTGGGATTGGAAAAGAAGCGGCACGAGAATTAGTCAGAGCTGGTGCAAGAGTCACCATCACCGGCCGCAGTGAAGAAAAAGTAGGACGCACTAAGAAAGAATTAGCGAGTGCGCGCATCTCAACGTTGATTTTGGATCTCGCCGATCTCAATAGCGTTCGAAAGGCAGCGCGCGAAGTTGATTCAGAGATTGATGTATTGATTTTGAATGCCGGGGTTATGGCGGTCCCATTTACGAAAACTGCTGATGACTTTGAATTACAGATGGGCACGAATCATCTAGGACACTTTGCATTTGCTGGGTTGCTGTCAGATCGAGTGAAGTCACGTATTGTCTCTATTGCTAGTCAAGCTCATCGCATGGGATCTTTTGGTGATGGCTCTGTGGAGGCGATTCGAGATATCTGTCTAGGACGAAATAAATATCAACCCTGGGGAGCTTATGGTGCAAGCAAATTAGCAAACCTCCTTTTCACCTTTGAATTACAAAGAATTGCGACTGCGCGTGGATATTCATTTAGCGCTTTTGCTGCTCATCCTGGATATTCCAACACAAATCTTCAGTCGGTGAGCCCACAAATGCGAGGCAAGATTGTTGAGGAGCGAGTTACCTCATTGATGAATGCAGTGATTGCTCAATCTGCTTCGCGAGGTGCGCTACCAACTCTTTGCGCCGCAACCTTTCCCAATCTTTACGGTGCGACATATATCGGACCAGATGGACTAATGGAGATGCGTGGATTTCCGAAAGCTACGAGAGCGCGTTCGATTGCTTACGATCAAAGCTTGGCGCGCAATCTATGGAGCGTCAGCGAGGAATTAACGGGCGTTCGTTGGCGGTAACCTACGCACATGCATGAGGCGTACGACGTTCATCACGTCCAAGAGAAATGGCTTCCCATTTGGGATGAGATTGCGCCATTTCGCTCGGGAAAAGTCGATGATCCGCGACCAAAGAAATATGTCCTCGATATGTTCCCGTATCCATCGGGAGACTTACATATGGGTCACGCAGAGGCTTACGCACTCGGAGATGTAATCGCGCGATATTGGGTGCAAAAAGGATTTAATGTCATGCATCCGATTGGATGGGATGCTTTTGGTCTACCTGCGGAAAACGCTGCGATTAAACGAAATGAAGATCCAAGTATTTGGACTTATGAAAATATCAACACCCAGCGAGCTTCGATGCGGCGCTATGCATGTTCTTTTGATTGGGATCGAGTCCTGTATACATGCGACCCCGAGTACTACAAATGGAATCAGTGGATTTTCAATCGTTTGTATGAAAAAGGGCTTGCCTACCGAAAAGATTCAGCAGTCAATTGGTGTCCTGATTGCCAAACGGTCCTTGCAAATGAACAAGTTGTTGCAGGCCTATGCGAACGTTGTGATAACCCGGTAACAAAGAAAAAGTTGAACCAGTGGTATTTCAAGATCACTGATTATGCTGAACGATTACTTGCTGATATGCAACAACTCGAAGGCAAATGGCCCGAGAAAGTCTTAACAATGCAGCGGAACTGGATCGGAAAGTCTGTTGGTGCTGAAGTCACATTCGATATCGAAGGTCGAGATAAACCTGTAGTTATTTACACCACCCGACCTGACACTTTGTATGGCGCAACTTTCATGGTGGTAGCCGTCGATAGTGACTTGGCTCGAGAGTTAGTCACCGGAACGGCGGTCGAACATGAGTTCAATAAATATTTTGACTCGGTAAAGGCAGCGAGTGATATTGATCGACTCGCTACTGATCGACCAAAAACAGGGGTGTTCTTGGGCCGATTTGCCATTAACCCAGTTAATGGAGAGCGCATTCCAATCTGGGCAAGTGATTATGTTCTTGCTGATTACGGAACTGGCGCGATTATGGCAGTACCTGCTCATGATCAACGCGACTTGGATTTTGCTCGAGCAATGAAACTTCCAGTGCGAGTAGTCGTCGCGACCGACGATGAAGATCCTTCAATTTCTGGCATTGCGACAACAGGAGATGGAAAACTCACCAATTCTGGCTCTCTTGATGGGCTCACTAGTGATGCTGCGATAAAGCAAATAACCGCCGAATTAGAAACCAAGAAGCGTGGCAAAGCCTCGAGCAATTATCGACTTCGTGATTGGCTTATTTCACGCCAGCGTTATTGGGGTACGCCAATTCCAATCATTCATTGTGAGAAGTGTGGAGAAGTTGCAGTTCCCGATGATCAACTTCCAGTCAAGCTCCCTGACTCCTCAACGTTGGATTTAAAACCTAAGGGAACGTCTCCTTTGGCGACAGCTCATGATTGGGTCAACGTTGCTTGTCCTAAATGTGGTGGCAAAGCTCTTCGCGATACCGACACGATGGATACCTTTGTTGATTCGTCGTGGTATTTCCTTCGATATACCAGCGTGAACACCCACGATCGTCCTTTTATTAAGGAAGAAGTTGATACGTGGCTGCCAGTTGATCAGTATGTAGGAGGTGTCACTCACGCGATTCTGCATCTTTTATATTCAAGATTCTTCACTAAAGCGCTATATGACATGGGATATCTAAAGTTTACCGAGCCTTTTACGCGTTTGCTTAATCAAGGAATGGTAATCATGGACGGCTCAGCCATGAGCAAGAGTCGCGGAAATCTAGTTCGACTTTCCGACGAATTAGAAAAGCATGGAGTTGATGCAATCCGATTAACAATGGTATTTGCTGGTCCGCCCGAAGATGATGTTGATTGGGCTGACGTATCACCTGCAGGTTCTGCAAAATTTCTCAATCGTGCATGGCGATTATCAGGAGACGTAACAAGCGCTGCTGGAATTGATTTCATAAAGGGAGATATCGCGCTCCGCAAGATTGCCCATAAAGCTCTGCATGATATTTCTTTTGCAGTCGAGTCATTCAGATTCAATGTTGCCGTCGCGCGCGTGATGGAGTTAGTGAATGCGACGCGCAAAGCGATTGATACGGGATGTGGACCCGCAGATCCAGCAGTTCGCGAAGCCACCGAAATCGTTGCGATATCACTCTCTTTAATCGCTCCCTATACAGCGGAAGAAATGTGGGAGAAATTGGGCCACAAGCCTTCCGTCGCTCTTGCAGGTTGGCCCACAGTGGATCCAGCTCTACTTACCCGAGATTCCGTTACCGCTATTTTTCAAATCAATGGAAAAATCAAATCTCGAGTTGAGATTTCGCCAGATATTTCTGATGCTGAATTAGAGGCAATGGCCATGGCTGATGAAGCGGTGAGAGCCGAATTAGGGAATAAGACCCCGAGTAAGGTCATTACTAAAGCGCCTAAGTTTGTAAATATCGTTCTTTAGAGAGTTTTGCACACATCGAAGTTTTGCACCTCGTTCTGTGAGTTATGAGAACATGCGGGTTCTTAACGTTTCAATTCTGCAATGAATATCCGAAATCTTCAAGAGAATTTTCAAGAATATACTTTTCAACAAAAACGAGCGCTGTTTGGCATTTCAATACTTGCGATAGCGTTTGCGATTTTCCTTTTTGTTACTACTCGAGGTAGCGCAGTCGCTCAGGAATCTCCCAAGCCTTCGATCTCTATTTCCTCGATTCAGTCAACAATATTTGTTCATGTCGCTGGCAAAGTTAAAAATCCAGATGTATACCCGTTACTCAAAGGCGCTCGTGTAGCAGACGCAATCAAAGCTGCTGGAGGGGCGCTCGCAGGCGTTGATACAAGCGATATCAATCTGGCGCGAATTCTTGTTGATGGCGAGCAAGTTTATGTCGGCTATATTCCGAAAGTTTCCTCATCGAGCAAAGGATCAAAGCAAAAATTTAATGGGACTGTGAACATTAATCGGGGTACCAAGGCTGAATTTGATTCTCTTCAGGGTATTGGGCCAGTAATTGCAGGACGCATCGTTACTTATCGAAACCAGAATGGTTCGTTCATGGCACTTGAGGATCTATTGAAAGTTTCTGGAATTGGACCGAAAACCCTTGAAAGGATTCGAGCACGTTTGACTCTGTAAGGAATAAGGCGCAACGGCAGCATGTAGACCTAAGACTCCTGTTCTATGCGTGCGGACTTTGGCTCGGAGCCATTATTTCCAGCTATGTCCAATGGAAAATTGGAGTTCTCATTATCGGCGCCTTCCTGATTTCTATTCGTCGGAACCAAATTTTAAAGATCTGCGTGCTCTCAATAGCAGTTGGAGGAATAATCTTTGGAATTCACGTAGCAACTCTGCACCATAATTTAATTAGCAAATACATCGGAAGAGATTCTGAAGTACTAATTAACGCGGTTGTGACAACTGAACCTAAGCAGCAACTAGAACGAGTGCGAGGTTCGCATCTGCAGCCAGGAAAAGTTTCATTTCTGGCAAGAACTGTGACCCTTAAAATCGACGATAACAATTTTTACGTTCGAGTTCCAATACGAGTTCTATCCAGTAGAAAAACTAATGTGATTACGGGCGATAAGATTCTGGTCAAAGGCGTCCTGATCAAATCTTCTGAAAAAAGAGTCGCCGCGATGCTCATTTCATCTGAAAATATTGCTCTTTATTCACAAGCGCATGCGTATATGAAATTTCTTGCTGCAGTTCGAGCGAAGTACCGCCATGAACTGGCGAAGTTTGGTGACGAAGCTGGCGCGTTAATTCCCGGAATAATTATTGGCGACACGACTCTGCAAACTTCCGGATTCACAGACCAGATGAAGCGGGCCGGTCTTTCACATTTGACGGCAGTAAGTGGTGCCAATTTTGCAATTGTGAGTTCCTTAGTTTTCTTTCTCTTTCGCAGAGTCATCCCAAGGATTATTCCTCGCTTGATAGTTACCGCAGGATTTCTTACTTTATTTCTGCTTCTAGTACGTCCCTCACCATCTGTGTTGCGAGCTGGAGTCATGGCCGCCGTCATTCTGGCAGCTCGCGCCAGTGGTAATTCTCAAAATTCAGCTGCAGCTTTAGCAACTGCAATTTCCACGCTGTTATTGGTTGATCCATTTCAAGCACTTGAGCCCGGCTTTATTCTCTCTGTTTTGGCAACAAGCGGACTGCTTTTTATTGCGCCGCACTTATCTCGAAGATTTGCTCGACTCTTACCGGAGAGTGTGGCCGAAGTGGTTGCGGTCCCGTGCGCAGCCACAATCGCATGCACGCCGTATTTATTGGTGCTTTCTGGAGAGGTTTCCGCTTTAAGTATCGTCTTTAATATCTTAGTTGCACCGGTTGTAGCACCGATAACGATTCTAGGCTTCCTCGCACTATTACTGATGCCACTTGAAATCTTACATACATTGTTGATTTGGCCGGCTCATCTCTTCGCAACGTGGATAACAAGAGTTGCATCCTGGTCTGAGGCCTCACCGACCTTAGGAGTCAATCCAGTGGCACTTATTGTGAGCGCAACTGTTTCATATTTAATATTCCGTAAATTTGGTTTTCGTTCCCTATTCATAATTACTTTTCTTACTTTTGGATTGGCTCTCATTCCTCGATCAACGTTTCCAGGAAGTAATTGGAGAATCGTTCAATGTGATATTGGACAGGGCGACGCACTTCTACTTAACCTCGGGGGAGGTGATGCAATTTTGTTCGACGCTGGACCTGACCCGCGCGCTCTCAGTAAATGTCTGAAGCGGGCTGGAATCAAGCGACTTCCGCTAATAATCATTTCTCATGGGCATGCTGATCATTATTTTGGGGCACAGGGATTGAGTTCCCGTTTTAAAGTTGGCGAAATCTGGAGTAATGGAAACCCACAGGTTTCCACTGCGCTCGATAGAGAGATTCTCAATATTCGCCAAGGAATGAGCGCCACTATTGCGGGCGCCTCTATCGAGATTCTCTGGCCGAATCAGGAGAATAGAACCTTCCAATCTTTGGGAGGTGATGGTTCTCAAGAAAATAATCAGAGCATCGTGGCTCTAGTGAAATGGAATGGTGCACGAATTCTAATTACTGGTGATATAGAGCCCGAAGTTCAAGCGCGCTTATCGCAAGATTATGATTTATCTGACGTCGATATTTTGAAAGTTCCTCACCACGGTTCCCGCTTTCAGGATCAGGAGTTTTTAGTCGAGACATCGCCCGAGGTGGCTCTGGTCAGCGTAGGCGCCGGGAATAGTTATGGTCATCCCAACGTGGAACTTCTTAAAACGCTGCAATCTATCGGTGCGCGAGTCTTTCGAACTGACCAGGATGGTCCAATATCGGTGGCGTGGAGATTTGATGACAGAGCAACGCGCTATATATTCACCACTCGAACGATGCGAAAGGAGTGGTGGCCCATCCAATGGCTCTAAGTCCCATTCTTTTGATTCATGGTGGTGAATCAGTTTTAGCAGACCGCGCTCTGGCAGAGGCGCTCGCATTGCGCGCCGACTTCGAACGAACCGTCCTAGACGGAAGTGGACTTGAGCTCGGGCGATATGGCGAAGCAGTTGCTCCATCACTTTTTGCAGATAAACGCGTTGTCGTAATCAAGAATCTTCAAGATGTTGTCTCCGAAGTACAGGAAGAGATTGAATCTCTCTTTGATCACATAGATCTGAATCTACATTTAATTTTTATTCACAAAGGTGGCGTAAAAGGCAAAGGACTTCTAGATAAAATCAAAAAACTAAAGCCTGACATTGTTACTTGCGAACCGATGAAGAAAGCTTCGGATAAAGAAGAATTTGTTCGCCAAGAGTTCTCGCGACATGGACGAAAGATTTCTTCGGGCGCGGTTACCGCACTGGTCGATGCAACGGGCAGCGATATGCGAGAACTTGCTGCTGCCTGTAGCCAAATTTCTTTTGATACAAATGCAGGCAAAGCTGTCATCGATGAAGACGACATTGCCAAGTACTACCAAGGAAGAATTGAGGCGACGGGATTTGATGTAGCTGACGCAACTCTTGCCGGTAACCCAACTGCAGCTTTGATTGCACTTCGGAACGCACTTGATTCAGGGACTGACCCAATCATGATCGTTTCGGCATTAACGTCTTCCATTCGCACACTAGCGAAAGTTTCTGGCGCTCCTAGAAATGCAAATGCCTTCCAGCTTGCAGGCTCACTTGGGCTTGCTCCATGGCAGATTGACAAGGCCCGCAGGCAATTATCGAAATGGTCTCCTGCTTTGATCGCTTTTTCGGTACAAGAACTCTCGAAAGCCGATGTCGCTATCAAGGGCGCTGAGGCCGATCCCTTATATGCCTTAGAGCGAAGTGTGGTCTCAATCGCTACGAAAGTAGGGGGCAGATAGCTCGTCTGGCGGGCTTTTCTCAGTTTGAGCCCTCTCGCATTCGGCTGATACCCTTCGTCGCTCGTTTACATAGTTCTCAAACCGGAAGGCACAACGTTCGTGGCAAATATCAAGTCTCAGATCAAGCGAATCAAGACCAACGAAAAGGCGCGTCTGCGCAATAAGTCGGTTCGCTCATCATTCAAGACCGCCATCCGTCGCTTCCGTGATGCGCTCGCTGCTGGAGATTCCAAAGCGATCGCAACCGAGCTCCAAGCTGCCACACGCGAACTCGACGTCGCGGTATCAAAAGGCGTCATCCATGCCAATCAAGCTGCCAATAAGAAGTCAGCAATGGCTAAGTCAGCTCACAAAGCTGGCGTTCGTTAATCCAGACTTTTATCTTCGAAAAGTAGGCGAGCGCTAATGCCCGCAATTCCTTTAGCAAAGGCGCCACAACCGTCTGCCACCAATCCAGAACAGATCCGCAATTTCTGCATCATCGCACATATTGATCATGGAAAATCAACGCTCGCCGATCGCATGCTTGGAATCACGGGAGTAGTAGAAGCGCGAAATATGCGCGCGCAGTATCTCGATCGTATGGATATCGAGCGAGAGCGCGGTATCACGATTAAGAGTCAAGCAGTCCGCCTTCCATGGAAATCTGGGATCGATGGCAAGGAATACATACTTAACATGATTGATACTCCTGGACACGTTGATTTCACCTATGAAGTATCTCGTTCACTTGCGGCATGTGAAGGTGCAATCTTGTTAGTCGATTGTGCACAAGGAATCGAAGCTCAAACTCTCGCAAATCTCTACCTGGCGATGGAGAACAACCTCACGATCATTCCAGTGCTCAATAAGATTGATCTTCCAGCTGCACAACCAGAGAAATTCGCAATTGAACTCTCAAAATTAGTGGGTTGCAGACCTGAAGATTGTTTACGCGTTTCTGGCAAGACGGGTGATGGAGTTGAAGAGTTACTCGACCAAATCGTTGCCCAGATTCCTCCACCTCAAGGAGATCCGAAAGCACCTGCACGCGCGCTGATTTTCGATTCGGTGTATGACACATATCGCGGCGTCGTTACGTATGTTCGCGTTGTTGATGGCCATCTCTCGCCCCGCGAACAGATTCAGATGTTTTCTACGGGCGTGAAACATGAGTTACTTGATATCGGTGTTATCTCTCCAGAACCGGTCTCCAGCAAGGGCCTAGGCGTAGGAGAAGTTGGCTTTCTCATCACGGGCGTAAAGGATGTTCGCTTATCTCGTGTAGGAGATACGGTCACAACTTTCCATAAACCAACGAAAGAAGCGTTATCAGGATATAAAGATCCAAAGCCAATGGTCTTTTCTGGTCTATATCCGATTGATGGCGATGAATATCCAATGCTGCGCGATGCGCTCGATAAATTACAGCTCAATGATGCAGCCCTTGTTTACGAACCAGAAACTTCTGCAGCTCTGGGATTTGGTTTTCGTTGTGGCTTCCTTGGCTTGTTGCATATGGAAATCGTTCGTGAACGACTCGAGCGTGAGTTCAATCTAACTCTGATATCTACCGCGCCAAACGTTGTGTATCGCGTTACCAAAGAAGGCGGCGAAGAAGTAATTGTCACGAATCCAAGTGAGTATCCCAGCGGTAAAGTTGACCGCGTACTTGAGCCGATTGTTCGAGCAACGATTCTTTCACCCACGGATTACATCGGGACCATCATGGAACTGTGCCAGCAACGTCGCGGAACTCTCAATGGGATGGACTATTTATCGGAGGATCGAGTTGAAATTCGTTACACCTTGCCTCTTGCTGAAATCGTCTTTGATTTCTTCGATCAATTGAAATCTCGAACTAAAGGTTATGGTTCTTTGGATTACGAGCCAATCGGTGAAGCTGAAGGCGACCTGGTTAAAGTGGATATCTTGCTTCAAGGTGAAACAGTCGATGCTTTTAGTTCCATTGTTCATCGCGAAAAGGCTTATCCATATGGCGTAATGATGACGACCAAATTGCGCGAGCTCATTCCAAGGCAACAATTTGAAGTTCCGATTCAAGCGGCAATCGGCGCAAAAATCATTGCTCGCGAGAATATTCGTGCGATTCGAAAAGATGTTCTCGCAAAATGTTATGGCGGAGATATCTCCCGTAAACGTAAACTTCTGGAAAAGCAGAAGGAGGGCAAGAAACGCATGAAGATGGTGGGTCGCGTTGAAGTACCTCAAGAAGCGTTTATCGCTGCACTTTCAACTAATGCGGATGCTGAAAGTGGAAAGGTAAAGAAGTAAGGTGAGCCCTCGGCTCTCGTTTTATGTTCACATTCCTTACTGCGTGAAGCGCTGCGGTTACTGCGATTTCAACACTTATACCCCCGCAGAACTCCAAGGTCCGAACCTTGCCGTCGTCTCTCAAAATTACATCGATGCTGCCATTCGTGAGATTGAAATGGCCCAGGCGACAATCGGACCTGCTCAAGTCCCCACTATCTTTTTCGGTGGTGGAACTCCATCTTTGATGCCCGCTTCAGATCTTTCGCGAGTGATTGCAACAATTAAGAGAAATTTTGACCTCTTACCTCAGGCTGAGATCACAATCGAGGTCAACCCAGATTCTGTGACTGAGCAATTTCTAGTAGAGATGCGTGAATCAGGTGCAACAAGAATCTCGATGGGAATGCAATCAGCCGTATCTCATGTACTTTCAACTTTGGATCGCACACATCAACCAGAGAATGTCATAAAAGCAGTTCAGTTAGCTCGAAATTCAGGTTACGAACATGTGAGTGTTGATTTGATTTATGGAACTCCGGGAGAGAGTTTTGATGATTGGAAATCCAGTGTCAATGCAGCGCTCGAACTTCCTATTGATCATATAAGCGCTTATGCACTCATTGTGGAACGTGGCACCAAGTTAGCTGCACAGATCTCTCGTGGAGAATTGGTGATGCCACCAGATGACGAAACTGCTGAAAAGTATCTTTATGCGGATGAGTCTTTTGAACGGGCAGGTTTTACTTGGTATGAGTTAAGTAATTGGAGTCGGCCCGGCGGTGAATGTCGCCACAATATTGCGTATTGGGATGGTTCATGGTGGTGGGGAGTAGGGCCCGGTGCGCATTCCCATTTTGGCGATGAGCGATGGTGGAATATTAAGCACCCTAAGAGTTATCAAGAACGGATTATGCTCAACGAGTCTCCGATTTTGGAACGAGAAACTTTAACGAATGAAAATAAAGCTGATGAATTCATTTTGCTTCAAATCCGGCGACGGGAGGGGATTCCTCATTCTCAATTATCGACTCCACAAATTCACGTTGCGGAAAGATTCGTCGATAGTGGGCATCTCGATAAAGAGAGTTGGGCGCAACAAAAATTAGTTCTAAGTAAAAATGGACGCTTGATTGCAGATCGAATCGTGCGTGAGATGGTTTTGTAGTAACTTTTCTCCTTATGGAAACCCTTCACACTGTAATCAGCCTGCTTCTAGCCCTGATTTTCTTGATTTCTGGATTATCGAAAGCTAGCAGCAGCAATGCCGGGCTCTCTGGAACTCGTGATGTTGGATTTCCCGATGGTTTGGCTCGACTAGTTGGAATCTTCGAAGTCCTTGCTTCTTCATCTCTCATCATTGGATTTGCACTCGATAACTCTGATCTCGAGCTCTATGGATTTGTTGCAATTTGGTTCATCATGGCGGGAGCGATTTTCTACCATTTCAAAGCAAATAAGATTCGTACTGGATTTCCTGCGATGCTTCTCATCATCTTGGCTACTATTGGGATAGCCACAATCTAATTGGAAAAAATCTGAAGATGGAATCACGTCAACTAGATATTCTCCGTGCAATTGTCGATGAATATGTTGCAACAGAAGAGCCAGTTGGCTCGAAAGCCATCTCTGAACGTCACGGCTTAGGAATTTCGCCAGCGACGATTCGCAATGAAATGTCGGTGCTAGAAGAAGCGGGACTTATCACCCAACCTCACACAAGTGCGGGCCGTATTCCAACCGATAAGGGCTATCGATTATTCGTAGACAAAATTGCCACCGTAAAACCACTATCTAAAGCCGAACGAAGAGCGATAGAGACTTTCCTTGAAGGTGCTAATGACCTAGATGACATCGTCATGCGCACGGTTCGATTACTAGCCCACGTCACAAAGCAAGTTGCGGTTGTCCAATACCCATCTCTGACTAAGTCACGGGTTCGACATATTGAACTTGTGTTGCTGACGCCAACTCGATTGATGATGGTTCTCATAACTAATACTGGTCGCGTCGAGCAGCGAACACTGGAACTTCCCTACGAACTCAATGAAATATTGTTATCTGACTTACGCCAACGACTAAATAGCGCGGTGGTAGGCAAATCTATGTCCGACGTCGCACCACAGCTTGAGGGAATCTTGGCAGCTTTCGGTAGAAATGAGCGCACATCTACTGCGCTCATCATCTCGAACTTGATTGAAATGGCGATTGAAAAACCTGAAGAAAAAGTCGTTCTTGCAGGAACAGCAAATCTTGCACGCGGATCAGGCGAAACTTCTGCTGACATACATGGAATTCTTGAAGCTCTTGAGGAACAAGTTGTTCTACTACGCCTGTTAAGTGATGCTGGAGATACGATGCGCGTTCGCATTGGCGAAGAACAGAATGAAATGGGTTTAAAGCGGACCAGTCTTGTGACTATGGGTTACGGCATGGAAGGAAATCCTCTAGGCGGATTAGGAATCATTGGGCCAACGAGAATGGATTATTCATCCTCCATGACTGCGGTTAATGCGGTTGCGCGATACGTTGGTCGATTCCTGATGGATGCTCAATCATGAGTGATCACTACCACGTTCTCGGCGTTGATCGAAACGCATCCCAAGATGAAATCAAAAAGGCCTACCGCAAATTAGCGCGCGAAATGCATCCTGATGTGAATCCAGATCCGAAAATTCAAGATCGATTTAAAGAGATCACAGCGGCTTACGAAGTACTCAGCGATCCAGATAAGAGAAGTTCCTACGATCGCGGTGGCGATTCGTATGGCGGTTTTGGCGGAGGTTTTGGCGGGTTTAGCGACATTATGGATGCGTTCTTCGGCGGAAGTGGCGCTCCACGCGGCCCGCGTCCCCGAATGCGTCAAGGTCAAGATGCTTTGATACGAGTAAATATTGATTTGAATGAAGCGTGCTTCGGTACCACACGTGACATCGGTGTTGAAACTGCTGTGATCTGTTCACAATGTGGAGGTGACGGATGTGCGGCTGGAACTTCACCTAAAACCTGTGATATCTGCAAAGGACGTGGTGAAATTCAACAAGTGACGCGTTCATTTATTGGACAAGTCATGACTTCTCGCCCCTGTGGAACGTGTCAAGGATTTGGAACCGTCATCCCATCTGCCTGTAGTGAATGTGCTGGAGATGGACGAGTTCGCGCGAAACGAAATCTTGATGTGAAGATTCCCGCCGGTGTTGAAACTGGAAATCGAATGCAATTATCTGGTCAGGGTGAAGTTGGACCTGGTGGTGGGCCAGCAGGTGATCTTTACGTCGAAATAATCGTGGAAGAAGATGAATTCCTCGTGCGCGAGGGAGATGATCTTCATATTGCGTTATCTGTGCCAATGACCGCTGCAGCACTTGGAACTTCGCTATCGATTGATTCACTCGATGGAACAGTTGAAGTCGTGATCAAGGCTGGAACCCAAAGTGGTCAGATCATCCCAATCCGCGGAAAGGGTATGACACGGTTGAGAGGTGGAGGACGAGGAGATCTATTCGCTCACGTCGCTGTAGAGATTCCCACGAAACTATCACGTCGCCAAGAGGAATTATTGAAAGAATTTGCGAGCGATCGTGGAGATAGTTCTGACTCCAATAAAGTGAGATCACGACAAGAAAATTCTGAAACCAGCCCGGGCTTTTTCGGCAAATTCCGCGACGCATTTAAGAACTAATGCTCTCTGTATTTATTGTCGATGCAATTCCAGATCATGGAAAGCTCCTAATTGTCGGAGAAGAAGCTCATCATGCTTCCTCGGTAATGAGACTAAATGCCGGAGATGAAGTTATCGTTACAGATGGTCGAGGAGATTCTGCGCATGTGAAAATTCTGACCGCGAGCAAGAAATCTGTGGAATGTGAAATTCTCTCAAAGGAAAGATTTGCGCAATCCACAACCAAATTGACGGTTCTACAGGCGCTCACCAAGAGCGATCGGGCCCGCGAGACGATAGAACTTCTGACTGAAGCAGGCGTCGATGAGATTGTTCCTTGGAGCGCACAAAGATCCATTGGACATTGGAAAGATGATGCTCAAGATAAATGGAAAATGTGGGCACGGGAAGCCACCAAACAATCTCGTCGAAGTTGGATTCCAGCTATTGCTTCACATCACAACACCGCAGAAGCAATTGAGTTAGTAAAGAAGACTTCGTGTGTTCTGATTTTCCATGAAGGCTCGACTGAGAAACTTTCTTCTTTTTTGAATGGCAAGTCGATTGATCACATACTCCTTATCATTGGCCCCGAAGGCGGCCTCACTGATGAGGAAGTTGAGGCGTTCGTTAAAGCTGAAGGAAAGATCATCGGCATAGGAAAACCGGTCTTTCGTTCCGCTCACGCTGGCGCAGCAGCGCTCGCAGCAGTCCAAACTGCGCTTGGTATCTGGTGAGAATCCCTAAATGACCTTTCATATCCACTCTCGATAGACTCGGCATAATGGATCGCATCGTTCTTACACTTCCGTCCGATATCCCAAGCGTTGCACTCACTGGGCCAAATGACTCGTACATCCGTGCTCTTGAAAACGCATTTAAAGATGTCGCAATAACTGTCCGAGGGAACGAAGTGATTCTTCGAGGCTCTACCGACGGAACTGAGCGAGTAAAGAAATTGATGCAAAATTTTCTGACTGTGGTGCGTTCAGGTCAGCCTTTGAGCGACGATGCTGTGCGACGTTCCATCGCGATGATTCTTAGCGATGGAAACGAAACCCCTGCTGAAGTCCTCACTCTCAACATTCTCAGTAATCGCGGCAAGACCATCAGACCTAAAACTTCCAACCAGAAGAAGTACGTCGATGCGATTGATAAGCACACGGTGACTTTTGGAATAGGTCCTGCAGGTACTGGGAAAACCTACTTAGCGATGGCAAAAGCAGTTCAAGCGTTACAAGCCAAACAAGTTAATCGAATAATTTTGACCCGGCCGGCTGTTGAAGCGGGCGAGCGACTTGGATTTCTTCCCGGAACTCTGCACGAGAAGATTGATCCTTATTTGCGCCCACTATTTGATGCGCTTCATGACATGCTCGATCCGGAAGCTATACCTAGGTTGATGTCGTCCGGCACCATTGAAGTCGCACCACTGGCTTATATGCGTGGACGTACTCTGAACGATTCTTTTATCATTCTTGATGAAGCCCAGAACACTTCTCCTGAACAGATGAAAATGTTTCTTACCCGCCTCGGTTTTTCATCGAAGATGGTGGTAACAGGCGACATCACCCAAATTGATCTACCAACTCATCAAGAATCTGGCCTAAGTATCGTTCGCGATATTCTAGAAGGAATTGACGACATTTCGTTTATGGATTTAACCTCAGAAGATGTCGTTCGCCATCGATTAGTAAGTGAGATTGTCGACGCATATGGACGTTTTGATAGCATCGAAGGCAATCGTGCAAGTAGAAGAGTGAATAAGCCTCGTTCTGTAAGGAGTGATCGCTAACTTCTCGAAACCCTGATTCGGGGAATTTCGATATGGCGATATGAATATAGAACTTAGCAATCTGACGAAAAATGATTTCGATGAACCAGGATTGATGGCTCTTGCTGACTTTGCCTTAAATTCCATGGGAATTCACAACGACTCAGATTTAAGTATTTCCCTCGTTGATGAAGATGAGATGAGCGCCCTGCATGTCAGATGGATGGATGAACCAGGTGCGACAGATGTTCTCTCTTTTCCCATGGATGAAATGAAACCTCACTCGGCGGCTAATGGCCCTGGAATGGTTGGAGATATCGTTCTTTGTCCTGAATACGCCTCTCGACAAGCTGCAGATGCTGGTCATTCTCTGCATGAGGAGTTGGAACTACTGACGATTCATGGAGTCTTGCATCTTCTAGGCTATGACCATCGAGAAGAAACAGAGAAGAAAATTATGTTCGATCTGCAAGGTACTTTGCTGATGAAATGGAGAGCGAAATAATGAGCCTAAGCGCGACCATTTCCGTTATTTTCCTGCTCCTATCTGCTGGATTTTTGGCAGGTTCAGAATCTGCAATCAATGCTATTTCCCGAGTCTTTGTCGAAGAATTAGAAGTCAAATCTTCTCGCGCTGCTGCTTGGGTCCAGCGCGTTATTAAAGAACCAGCTCGATACCTCAATGTCATTCTCTTCGTTCGTAAAGCGTGCGAACTCACAGCCACAGTCATCGTTGCACACTCGTTTGTCGATATCTTTGATTCAAATCTTGCGGGGCTTTCGACCGCTGTTGGAATCATGCTGGTTCTTTCATATGTAGTAGTTGGAGTTGGACCACGAACTTTGGCTAAACAAAACGCGGGACGATGGATAGTTCCTGCCTGCTTCGTCGCCGTAATTCTGGCAACGGTTCTAGGACCCATTACCGCGCTTCTGATTGCAATCGGTAATGCCATCACCCCAGGTAAAGGTTTCAAATCAGGACCATTTGCAAATGAAGCAGAACTACGTGACCTTGTGGATCAAGCTCACGAGCGCGGTCTGGTTGAGGAATCGGAACACGAGATGATTCACTCAGTTTTTGAACTTGGAGATACTTTAGTTCGTGAGCTAATGGTTCCGCGCACGGAGATGGTATGGATTGAAGGAAGTAAGAATCTGCGCCAAGGTCTCTCTCTTGCGCTGCGTTCTGGTTTTACGCGAATTCCAGTCATCGGTGAAAATCTTGACACCATTCTTGGCATCGCTTATGTAAAGGATTTAGCAAAGCGCACCCACGAATATCGCGATTCAGAGCTAACAGAGCTAGTGCGGGATCATTTACGAAAAGCAACATTTGTACCCGAAACCAAAACTGCCGCAGATTTACTAAAAGAGATGCAGAAAGATCAAATCCACCTCGCGATCGTCGTTGATGAATATGGTGGAACAGCGGGCTTAATCACTATCGAAGATATTTTGGAAGAAATCGTTGGCGAAATCGCCGATGAATACGATGATGACGTTGAAGAATTGGAGTGGATAACTCCTACCCAAGCACGAGTATCGGCTCGCCTCCATATCGAAGATTTAGCTGATAAATTGGAGATCGATTTGAGTGATGAGGAATTAGAAGATGTCGACACAATCGGGGGATTTGTTGCGAAATCATTAGGTCGAGTACCAATTCCAGGCAGCGCAATCTTGTTACATGGTTGGCAAATCACAGCAGAACGTCCGGTCGGTCGTCGTCACCGTATCGCCACCTTCTTATTGGAGAAGAGCGCTACAAGTGATGAAGTAAAAGAGGTTTAGGCTTCGCAAATGCGCATCGTCCGATTTGCTCCACCCCAAGGTTCTTCTCTAGGAACAGATCCCCACTTCGGGATTATGGAAGATGAATCCACCATTCGTGCCATTGCATCGGATCCTCTGTATGCCGGAATTTACAAAGAAGAAGAAACCTTTAACGTGAAGGATGTTCGTTTACTTGCACCTGTCATCCCACGGAGCAAAGTGGTGTGCGTTGGAAAGAATTACGCGGACCATGCCGCTGAAATGGGAGGAGAAGTCCCATCTGAACCAATCATTTTCATCAAGCCGAATACTTCGGTGATTGGCCCCGACGATGTAATTCAGTGGCCATCGTCTTCAGAGCGAATCGATCATGAAGCTGAGCTTGCAGTTGTCATTTCCAAAATTTGCAAAGAAGTACCTCGCGAAAAAGCCAATGACGTTATCTTTGGTTATACCGTCGCAAATGATGTAACAGCGCGAGATCTACAGAAGAAAGATGGGCAATGGTCTCGAGCAAAAGGATTTGATTCGTTCTGTCCGCTTGGTCCATGGATTGACACTGAATTTAAACCAGCATCACAACTAGTTACCGCAACCGTCAATGGTGAAATTAAGCAATCGGCGCCGTTATCGGAAATGGTCTTCGATGTTCCATTCATCATTGAGTTCATAACCAAGGTAATGACTCTGCTCCCAGGTGATGTAATCCTGACCGGCACTCCATCGGGAATTGGGCCCATGATTGCTGGGGGAGAAGTTGTCGTTTCTGTCGAAGGTTTAGGGTCGTTAAGAAATAGAGTGTCTCACCGTGAGTAACCAAAGCCAGAGAGAAGTCCGTACCCGATTTGCGCCATCGCCCACGGGTGATCTCCATGTCGGAAATATCCGCACTGCACTTTTTGACTGGGCTTATGCGCGTCATACCGGCGGGAAATTAATCTTTCGAATTGAAGACACAGATCGCGAGCGCGTGACTGATGAATACATAAATCGCGCTATCGAGACGCTGCAGTGGTTGGGTCTGAATTGGGATGAAGGTCCAGAAGTTGGCGGCCCTTATGGCCCATATCTACAGTCACAACGTCTAGAGATTTATACGCATTGGGCCAAGACTTTCGTCGCCAATGGAGATGCCTACAACTGCTATTGCTCAACAGAGGAACTTGAGACACGTAGAGAAAAACAACGTGAACTCAATCAAGCTCCTGGCTATGACGGAAAATGTCGATCACTTTCTGCAGATGAAATTTTAGACTTCGAAAAAGAGGGTAGAAAACCAGTCATTCGTATGAGAATGCCTGATGGCGAAACTCGTTTCACAGACTTAATCCGGGGCGAAGTTACCTTTGAACATAAATATGTTCCTGATTTCGTTTTGATGCGTGCCGATGGTTCGCCCTTGTACACCTTGGCGGTCGCAGTTGATGATGTATTGATGAAAGTAACTCACGTTCTGCGTGGCGAAGACCTTCTCTCTTCGACACCGCGTCAGATTCGTGTGTACCAAGCCATGGGAGTTGCGCCAGAAGATTTTCCATACTTCGCACACCTGCCATTCGTGATGGGACAAGATAATGCGAAGCTATCGAAACGAAATGGCGAAGTTTCCATAGCATGGTATCGAGAGCAGGGTTTTCTTCCCGAAGCCATATGTAACTATTTGGCGCTACTTGGATGGTCGCCCGGCGATGATGTTGAAAATATAACGATGGAAGATCTAGTCAAGCTCTTTACTGTCGAACGAGTGAATAGTTCACCAGCCCGTTTCGACATGAAGAAGCTAGAAGCCATCAACGGCGATAAAATTCGCGCTCTCACAATCGATGATTTTCTTTCCCGGGCGCTCCCGTTCTTGATGAAAGATGGCGTGATCCAAGGTTCAGATGAAGAAATTGCTATCGTCAAATCTGCTCTACCGATCATTCAGGAACGAATTGCACGAATGAACGAAGTGACGGCAATGTTGAAATTCTTATTTGTTGAAGAAGTTATTTTCGATGCCGAATCAGAAACAAAAGTGAAAGAAGAACCATCGCAACATGTGATTTCTCAAGCTCTTTCGGCCTTGGAAAATGTGAACGATTGGAAACATGACGTGATTGAAGCTGCGTTACGTGCGGTTCTCATTGAAAAACTTGGATTAAAACCGCGTTTAGCATTTGGGCCAGTCCGGATTGCCGTGACGGGAAGCCATATTTCTCCTCCGCTATTTGAATCAATGGAGTTGCTTGGAAAAGCTCGTTCTCTCGCTCGATTGAAGGCTGCGGTGCGTTAACCCAAGAACTCGGGGTATTCTTTGAGGCTGTCAATTGAAAAACAAAGGATCTTTGTTCTTCAAAATAGTGGGGTATGGGGTAATTGGCAGCCCAGCTGATTCTGGTTCAGCTTGTCTAGGTTCGAGTCCTGGTACCCCAGCGCACTTCACAACTACATATGCGAGATCTGGCCCCGTCGTCTAGCGGCCTAGGACTCTGGCTTCTCAAGCCAGCTACGAGGGTTCGAATCCCTTCGGGGCTGCCAGTCTCGCTAATTTTTCTTCGAGATATATTCACTTAATCGCGCAGCAGTTGCAACAACGGCAGCTGCATGTAAACGACCTGGTTGACGACCTAATCTTTCGATTGGTCCACTAATGCTCACTGCAGCAATAACCCGATTGTTGGGTCCCTTTACTGGCGCAGATACCGAGGCAACGCCTGGTTCGCGTTCCCCAACGCTTTGTGCCCAACCACGACGTCTCACCGCAGAAAGTGCAGCAGCATTAAATCGTGCATTGATAAGAGCGCGATGTAATTTATCTGCATCCTCCCATGCAAGTAATACTTGTGCGGCAGAACCAGCATTCATCGTGAGTGCAGCGCCAACAGGCACGGAGTCTCGCAAACCAGAAAGTCTTTCTGCAGCGGCGACGCAAATTCGCATGTCGCCTTGACGGCGATAAAGCTGTGCACTTTCACCTGTTGCATCGCGCAACGCCGTCAGCGCTGGTGTTGCGGCTGCCAGCAATCGATCTTCGCCCGCAGATGCTGAGAGTTCCCCAGAGCGTGGCCCGAGAATGAATCGACCATTGAGATCACGGGCGACTAGTCGATGAAACTCCAGAGCAACCGCGAGCCGGTGAGCAGTCGGGCGTGCGATTTTGGTTGCGGCAACAAGTTCAGAAAGTGAATGTGGTCCAGATTCTAAGACGCCAAGAATTCTTACGGCTTTATCTAAAACGCCGACTCCGCTATTCTTCTTGTCCATAATCTAATACTGACATCTCAGGATTTGAGAAGCAAGTTATAGGGGTTGAAAAGGCAATGGGAAAGACGCTCGCTGAAAAGGTATGGGAAGACCATGTTGTACGACGTACAGCTGGTGAACCCGATCTTCTCTACATCGACTTACATCTCATCCATGAAGTGACGAGTCCACAAGCATTTGATGGACTTCGTCTTTCCAACAGAAAAGTTCGCCGCCCAGATCTCACCCTTGCGACTGAAGATCACAATGTTCCTACCTTAGATATTGATAAACCCATCGCAGATCCTGTGTCACGATTACAGGTCGACACTTTGCGCAAGAACTGCCAAGAATTCGGCGTTCGCATCCATTCACTGGGGGATGTAGAGCAAGGAATTGTTCACGTCGTTGGACCTCAATTAGGACTCACGCAACCAGGCATGACAATTGTCTGCGGTGACTCACACACCTCGACTCATGGCGCTTTTGGTGCGCTCGCATTCGGCATCGGAACCAGCGAAGTAGAGCATGTCCTAGCCACCCAAACTCTTCCGCTTGCGAAGCCAAAAACTATGGCTATCAACGTTGAAGGTTCTCTCAAACCAGGAGTCACAAGCAAGGACATCATCCTGGCAATCATCGCAAAGATCAGTACTGGTGGTGGCCAAGGCTATGTACTTGAGTATCGAGGCAGCGCTATCCGCGCGTTATCCATGGAAGCGCGTATGACAATCTGCAACATGTCGATTGAAGCTGGCGCGCGCGCTGGTCTCATCGCTCCAGATGCAACAACGTTTGAATACATCAAGGGTCGCCCTCATGCTCCTCAAGGAGCGGATTGGGATGCGGCAATCAATTATTGGCAGACTCTCAAGAGCGATGATGACGCAGTCTTTGATAAAGAGATTTATTTGAACGCAGACGAACTCTCGCCCTTCGTAACATGGGGCACCAACCCAGGACAAGGTATTCCGCTCAATGAAGTAGTTCCCTCTCCTGAATCCTTTAAAGATATGGAAGAGCGAACTGCGGCAGAACGTGCGCTTGTGTATATGGATCTTGCCGCGGGCACTCCCATGAAAAATATCAAGATTGACACGGTCTTCTTGGGTTCCTGCACTAACGGCCGAATTGAAGATCTCCGTGCTGCAGCAGCAATCATCAAAGGCAAGAAAGTAGCGTCGAATACTCGCATGATGGTGGTTCCCGGTTCCGCACGAGTACGTTTGCAGGCCGAGTCGGAAGGCCTCGACAAGGTATTTTTGGAAGCCGGTGCAGAGTGGCGTAGCGCAGGTTGCTCGATGTGCTTAGGAATGAATCCTGACCAACTCAAGCCAGGAGAGCGTTCAGCCTCGACCAGCAATAGAAATTTTGAAGGACGCCAAGGTAAAGGCGGTCGAACTCATCTTGTGAGC
>Ga0075472_10000101_pt1 | contig 32891 bp, 41 predicted proteins | sample DEB19_08_DNA_3_FD_77014 | JGI IMG/M metagenome (GOLD analysis project Ga0075472, IMG submission 77014) | Aqueous microbial communities from the Delaware River and Bay under freshwater to marine salinity gradient to study organic matter... | ecosystem: Environmental > Aquatic > Marine > Coastal ...
ACATTCACGCCTACTCCCGAGCAACTCGCGGAGTTTAACGCGGCTCCTGCAGAGGCGCCCGCGGAAGAGACCTTCACGCCCACGCCCGAGCAGCTCGCCGAGTTCAACGCGGCTCCCGCGGAGCCCGCGGAGCCCACTGAGCTCAACCCGCTGGTCACGATGCACGCCAACCAGCTGATCCAGCTGGCGGACGAGGACCCGGAGTGGACGGAGAAGATGCTACAGCGGCAGGCCCAGCTCAAGGACCCCACCAAGTGGAGCGTCAGGGAGGTCGACAACGCCGCCGCGGCATGGAAAAAGATTCGCGAGCGCGGCCCGAGCACTCTCAGCACCGTCGGCAAGCTGGTGTCGCCGTCGAACCTCGCCACCGCAGCCAGTCACTTTATCAAGGGCACGGCAAAACAGGCCTTCAACTACGCAGACCTTTTCGGCCGCGCTGCAGGCCGGCAGCTGATCACTGAGTTGACCGGAGAAGACCCTCTTTCGCCCGAGAAGTGGAACGACGTCCAGCGCCGCATCGCGGAGAACTGGGCAGGCTCGGAAGCGTCCGTCACTAGCCTCGGTCAGATGGTTGGAGCTGCTGGTCGAAAGCTCGGAGAAGCTACTGTCCTCAAGTCCCCCGCAGAGTGGGACGAGAACGACGCCAAGGCCGATCTCTTCAGGTACCTCGGCGAGCAGAAACAGCTCGGCGAGATCCTGAAGGGAAAGGGCGAATTCCTGACGGCCGTCGGCGGCGAGGTTATCAAAGACCTCGAAGCCAAGGGCAAGCCGGTGCGTCCAGAGGAGGTCGAGGTGCTCATGGGCGGCGATCCGCTCGCGTTCGCGGCGTTCGGCACCGGAATCAAAGCCGGAACTGTGGCTGCGAACTCCGCACTTCGGGGCACGTTCCGCGCGGCGGAGACAGCGCTCCCATCTACCACCGCCGCAGTCAAAGCAGCTGCCGAGAAGATCGCTACCAAAGCTACCCCACTGGTCGAGAAGGCCACGACTGCTGCAGAGCAGCTCCCGGCTACGGCGGCGCGCACAGCCGGCGCGGTCACCACCGGTGTTGGCAAGGCCACAAAGGCGGCTGGTAGCACTCTAGAGGTCCTCGGGCCGATCGTCGGCGGCGTTAAACAGCTCGCCGAGGGTGATCTCATGGGCGCTTTCGCCGCTGGCGCCGGGTCCAAGTACGGCGGGCAGGCGTTGAAAAAAGTGGGGGATTTTTTCGTCGGCAAGGGTGGCTCGGTCAGCGAGGTCGGTCGGCAGGCTGCCGGCAAGGCCCCGCTCACCCTCCCCTCGGCTCAGCTGCTCAAGGACGTCGGAAGTGCGATCCCAATCGGCACCCGCGAGATCGCCAAGGGCGGCGCGATCGATCTCGCCCTCGGGGAAGCCTCCGCGGAGACCCCCCTGCAGGAGCCCACCGCGGGGCTCGGAACTCTTTTCGGCGCGGCTGGCGCGGCCAAGTATGCCGGCCGGCGTGTTCTCAGCGGGCAGTTGATTGGTGAGCGCGCGTGGGGCTCCAAGAACTTCCGGCCTCCGACTGGAAACTTTGCGGGCACCAAGCTGCAGGCGCAAAGCGAACGGGGGCTCAACGAGCAGGACCCCACCGTCCGGGCACGCATTAGCGCTATTCGCGAGTTCGCCAACGACGTTGCCCCGGGCACGGAGGTGCTTTTCGGTGACGTCAGCACCCCGCAGCGCAAGCAGGAGTTCGTCGACTCCCTCGTCGACCGTGGTCTCGATCCAGCTGAGGCGGCGAACATCGCTGAGCAGTCCGGCGTAGCCATCCATGCACTCAAGGACCCTGCCGGCCGCTCCCAGCGGGTGATCATCGCCACGGACCCCGCGGCGGCACCCCACGAGGCCCAACACGTCCTCGATCTCGTCCTCGGGGAAGCCACCACCCGGCAGCTCGATGCCGACATTCGGCAGCAGTACGCTGACCAGTGGGAGCAGCTCGGCGCCCAGTACACGGCCCGGCTCACCGGCCAACCGCCCACCCGCGGCTGGCGCGCTGCGCTGATCACTGCCACGGGCGCCGGCCGGACCGAGGCCATCCTGAACATCGGCGACATGCTCAAGCGGGATGTAGAGGCCAAAGGTGGTACCCCGGACCCGAAGGTAATCCAAGCCGAGGCCGAGAAGATTTACGACCAGCACATCCAGCTGGAGCAGGCGGCGGACCCCAGCTACGACCCCACGCAGGCTTGGCGGGACTTCATGGGAGAGGAGCAGGCGATCAACCTCGGGGACCGTCTCCAAGCGGCCGAAATCCGCGCCGAGCACCTCGACGCCCTGATCAAGCACACCGGGGCGTCGCTGGAAGGCCCCACGGGCGTCCTGCCGAGCGTTGCCCGGGCGGTGGGGGGTTTGGTCGACTTCTTCGGCGGGAACGCGCTGGCCGGCCGTACGAGTGAATTTCAGGGCGTCCCCCTTCGGTCGGACGTCCTCGCGTCGACCCGGGAAGCGGCCAAAGGGGTGCGGCCGGCTGGGGCCCCGACAACTCCCGGGACCCGGCCGGTCATCCCGGCCAGCCAAGGTGCCCCAGCTAACGCTGCAGCCGCCTCCAGTGCGGTCGCGAGCACTGCACCCACCTCTCCCCTCACTCCGGGCGGTCAAACGCTGCGGGAGGCCCTGCAGATCGCAGCCGAGGCCATCGGAAAGAGCGAGGGGGTGTCCATCGAACACGCCGGCGCTCCGGGCGATCCGGCGGCGTCCCTGTCTAGCGATCGCAATGCACGCCGGCAGGTCATTGAGGCGTTTCGCAATGCACCTGCAGCTATGCGGGCGCTGTTCCCCAAGACGTTCTTCCCTGCCCGAATCCGCGCGACAAAGTCGTCCGGGTTTCAGGTGCAGGGGTGGGCGCCCGAGGTGTTCGCCGCCAACGCCCAGAAGACGGCCGAGTTCTTCGCCGCCACGGACCCGGCGCTGAGCCCTTACCCGATCGACCCCGCCACCCGGAGCTTCACCCCGGACGGCTGGCGCGCGCTGTACAACGACGTCACCTCGTTCGTCGAGAACCAGACCCAGGGCTTCACCGGCTCGGGGGAAAAGCTCGTGGTTCCCGGGGACGTCACCGCCCGCGGGTACTACAAACCCGCCGAGAGCGGCACGCCGGCGCGGCTCGACCAGCGCAAGGCGGACATGATCAACATGCTTTTCGGTTTTCGGCTCCCAGACTCCCCCCGGGTCGCGAGCAAAAGCACGCTGCCGCAGAATGTGGCCGGCGCCCTCGTGTCGGAGGCTACGATGCCCGGTCGGGTGTCCGAGCCCACCACGCCCCGGGCTCCGTTCACGGGGGAGCGTGCGCAGGCGCTCGGGATCGAGGGGACCACCATCAAGGAGGTCAACCCGTTCCGCAAGGAGGTCGAAGCACTTGCTGCGTCTCGGGGCGTGGCTGCACCGTCCCTGATCGAGGCGTGGCAGAATCTGAACGCCGCAAACATCCGGGCGATCCAGCCGGCCCCGGCGCAGCCTGCTTTCCGCGGCAATCCACTGACCCTGCAGGCCGGCTTTCAGCCCCGCAAGATCGCTCCGGCGCCCGAGCGCGAGGCCCGGTTCCAACCGAAGGGCAGTGATGAAGTCCGCACGGTCGCCGAAGGCTACCTGAAGAAGGCGGGTATCGCCGCACCTCAGCACACCGACTACGCGCCCCTGAATCCGGACATGGGCAAGTATTACGCGGACCGGTTCGAGTCGTTGAAGCACACGCCCGAGGACCCGAAGGTCCAACAGGCGTATCGCGCTCTAATCGACGAGACGCTCGCGCAGTGGGATCACATCACCGAGAGCGGCATCAAGATGGAGCCCTGGATGCAGGAGGGGCAACCCTATGTGACCAGCGCCGACATGATGAAGGACGTCTCGGAGAACAAGCACCTCTGGTTTTTCCCCACCGAAAAGGGCTACGGCGAAACGGCCGCAGGGCCTGCCAACCACCCGATGCTGGAGCAGACGGGGATCGAGGTCAACGGCGTGCCGCTGGTGGCAAATGACGTTTTCCGCGCGGTGCACGATTACTTTGGCCACGCCAAGGAGGGCTACGAGTTTGGCCCCCGGGGTGAATATAACGCTTTTCTCGCCCACCGGCAGATGTTCAGCGAGCCGGCGCGTGGAGCGCTCGCCGCCGAGACGATGGGCCAGAACTCCTGGGTCAATTTCGGAAAACACCTCCGGGACGCCAAGGGCAACATCCCGAAAAAGGGTGAGGCCGGCTACGTTCCGCCCCAGGCGCGCCCGTATGCTGAGCAGAAGGCGACGGTCCTGGATTTCAACACGCCCGAAGAGGCCGCCACCTCGCGCCCGCGTCGAAAGGGTTCGGTGGACGTTTACCTGGAGCGGCCAGATGGCACCAAGCGGCTGGCTCGGTTTGACGGTTATCAGGAAGTTCCCGCCGTCGATGAAAACGGCAACTTCTACATCGAGCGGGTCGAGCCCCAGTTCACCCCACTCGACACGGGCAGCACCACCTACGGAGGCACGCTGACCAAGGCTGGCTACAAGCTGCCGAAGATCCCGACCTTCGAGGAGTGGCAGAAGGCGCGTGGTGATGATGTCATGGCGCAGTTTCAACCCAAGCCGGAGGACCCGGACGCCGTCAAGATGGCCGCCGTGATGCGCCCCGACGGGACTGTGTTCGCGGGACCAGCCCACTTCTACGCCTACGAGAAGGCCGCTAAGGAGCCCGGGCATGAGGACACGCAGTTCCTGAACTACCGCGAAGGGTTCATCACCAACAAAGGTGAGTTCCTCGATCGCGAGCAGGCCCTCAATCGCGCGGTGGAGAAGCAGCAGGTTGACCGGCCGACGTATGAGCGGGCAGTGCGCGAGACCTATGAGCCAGGAGATTTTCGGCAGGATGCCGCCGCGCGCAATTTGGAGTCGATGCACTTCCGCGAGCAGCGCTCTTTTCAGCCGCGCAAGCGGGAGAAGAACCCCTACCGAATGCTTGGTGGCGGCTCCGACGGGTTCTCCAAGGCGTGGATCATGCCCGACGGCACCGTCGTGCAGCTTGGCGCCCAGTGGCACCACCAGTTCCTGGATGAGAACAAGGCGGTGCAGAAGAAATACGGCCTGAAGGTCCCGCCGTTCGAAGGCGGAGACACCGCCGGCGTCCGCGAGCAGGCACTGCGGAAAGGTTTTGCTCGGGTCAACTTCAACCGCAACTCGGGCGCGATGACGATCGAAGTGCGCGAGGTCGACATGCCGAAGGCCAAGGCGGCAATCGAGAACCTCGTCATGGAGAACATCGAGGACATCGACAAGCTGACGATCAACGTCCTCGACAAGAACTCGCGAGGCGCGGTGCGAGTGCTCTCCGACAACCAGCTTTTCATGGCTGACTCGGACCGGCAGAAGACCGATCGGGCGCTGGCCTTGATCAACGAAGAGCCCTACGAAGCCGAGGCGCGGTTCCAGCCGAAGAAAGTCACCCGCGAAGACGTCGAAGAGTCGAATCGCCCGTTCACAGTTCGCCCTTCCGACAAGGAGGCCACCGAGGCTCTCGCCGAAGACAAGCGTGCGAAGTTCGGGGTAGCCCGGGATCTCCCAGAGGGCACTCCGGTGGGTCTGCGGATCGACATCCCGGCCTATAACCGCACAGGCAAGTATGTGGTGAGCGTCCACGAGAAAGCTGCTGGCGGACGCGTGGGACGCATCATCGGCTACGACACGATCGCTCGCGTCACCGACCCCACGTTTTTCGTCGCTGAGGCAGGTGCGGAAAAGATCCGCGAGGGTAGTGCCAAGTTCCCCATCGCCACCGTGGAAGGCTCCGTCAAGGAGATCGGTGGAAAAGTCCCGCGCGACATTGAGGATTGGGCCCCCGTTGGGATGAACCCCAAGGAGCACTCGTTCTTCTATGATAAGCGCACAGATCAACCAGTGGTCGGCGGTGAAGAGGCGCTGAGCGTCGGCAACTCGGTGTTCGTGAAAAATCCGGTCTACGGAGACCCTGGCGAGTTCCGGTTTCAGCCCAAGAAGGGTGGAGAGAAGGAACTATTCGATAAGTCCGAAGAGTTGGGGCGCGAGCTCGAATCTGTGCGCAGCAAACCGCTCTACAGCGGGCAAACATTCAACCGCGACGGTTCGGTCTGGAAGCCGAAAAGCTCCAAGCCCGTGGACATCGTCACGCTCGCCAGCACCAACCTGCCAAAGGAAGGTCTGACGCCCGAGGCATTCAAGGAGGCATCCACCAAGTGGAATGACCTGCTGGCCGAGAATTCCAATCTGAAGGTTGGAGTATTTACCTTCGACAAGGACGGCACTCCCACGGCTAGCATCGATCTGAATGTTGTCGTTCCCCAGGAATTCCGGGAGAACACCAAGGCCTTCGCCGCGGCGAATGATCAGGTCTCGTTCTGGGACCCCATGAAGAGCGAGGAAGTCCCCACGGGCGGCAAGGGCGACACCAAGATTTCGTCGATGACCTCGATCGCCAGGGCAGCTGCCGCTCTGACGAAGGGCAAGCCCGTGGACGTCCCCTCGCTGGCCAAGCTGCAGGATGTCAACCTGCCAGAGCCGATCGCCTTTTCGAAGGCCAGTAAGGCGGCGAACGATGCGTGGGCGAAGACCTATTCCGAAGAGGTCAGTAAGAAGAATCCCGAGACCACGCCGATCACGTTCACCCGAGACGCCAAGGGCAAGATCAAGACGGGCGTCGATGGCCCGGCCGTCGCTCCCCAGTATTATGACCTGGAGAGCGGCCCAAACATCGCCGGCGCTTCCGACAAGGTTAGTGCTCTGGCCGAGCGCCTCGTCGACTTCTACGAAGGGATCAAAAACGATCCGAAGATCCGGCGCGCCGAGAAGTGGTATTCCGACGCTCGCGTGAAGCTGCAGAAGTTTTTCGGAGAGGACACCGATCTCTTCGTCCAGCTGCTCGCGTCGACATCCCCCAACACCGGGGTCGACGTCAATTTCGGCTACGCCCTCGACGTCTATAACCAGCTAAAGAACGGCAAATATGCTGACGTGATTGCCAAGTTTGAGGAGGGCGCCAAGCTGCTAGAGCAGCCGCCGTCCCAGCCAATCAAATCGCGCGCAGGCACCGTCGAATACGAGGGTGGCAGCGAACTCTACCGGCTCTGGCAACAGGCGCAGTTCGAAGCTGGCCGAGGTGCTGCCCCACCCAATAACGTCTCGAAGACCCAACTGCTCGGTTGGTGGATCGAGAAGAATGCCCTCCAGGTAGTCGGCAAAGAGGGCAAGAAAATCGGGATGCACAACGCGTCGGTGATCAAGACGATCGCCGGCCACTGGCTCGATACCGTCGAGGGGCCGAAGACACTCAATTTCTACAAGAACCTTGTAGGAAAAGGTTTTGAGGCCACGATCGACGTCTGGGCGGCCCGCACGCTGCGCCGGCTGGCCTACGAGGGTGAGGGGCGCCGATGGCGTATCCCGTGGGAAGCCGAGACGGGCGTCGTCGACAAGGATTTCGCGTTCGGCCAGCAGGTTTTTCGTGCAGCGGCCGACAAGCTGGGGCTCTCCCCGGATGCTCTCCAGGCTGTCGTGTGGTTTGGCGAGAAGGACAATTACGCCAAGCGTGGGTGGACCAAAGGATCCGGCGTCGAAAAGTCGGACTATTTGCAGAGCCTTGAGGCCACTAGCCGAAGCGAGTCCGGCGAATTGCAGCTTGACAAGCGCTTCCGCAAGCTCATCCTGGAGAATGACGGTGACGTGGCTGCCGCGCGGCAGGCCCTTGCTAGGGATCTGCTGGAACAGAACGTCACGAAGAAACCAACGCAGACAGAGCTTGATCTATGAAGCCAAAAACTGAATTCAAACCGCTGACTGTGAAGGATCTCGGTCTCAGCGAGAAGCAGATAGATGAACTTGTGCGCGGAGCACAGGAATTCATCGGCAACCAGGAGGTCGAACCGCCGAAGCAGGCTGAGAATGACCTTGTCAAACCCAGAAATCTCCGCACTTTTAAGTGATGGACCCGATCCTCGTCGAACCCAAAGGCGCAGCTCCTGCCGCTGCGGTCACCCCTGAAGACATTGGCGCCGAAGCCCCGGCCGCCCCAGGCGCCGCGCCGGCTCAGTCGCTCCCGGACGATCTGGTCCGGCTGCCGGCCATCCAGGCGCTCATCGCTGGCGACCCAGCGCCCGCGTTTAGCGCGTCGATCAAGACTTTTTCTAAACGTGAGGAGGCCAAAAAGATCGCCGCGAATGCTCAGATCCTGCAGCAGGCCGGCATCGGGTTCTACAAGGCGCTCGACGGCGAGACCGGAGTGGTTTTTAACGGGCTCTATCTGAACCCCGAGGAGATCAAGGCCGCAGACGCCGCTGGCAAGCTGAAGGAAATTGCCCCGCCGTTCGATGAGGTCACCAAGATGGTGAAAGGCGGGAAGGACGCTCCGGCGCTTCGCCATAAGGGCGTTCCCCAGGGCTTCAAGGAAGCGCCTATGCCTGAACCCCCCGCCGCAGGCCCGTCGGTGCCTCCACCGACCGCCGGAGCCCAGAAAAAAGTGGCTTCCGCGAGGATGGCGGCGTTGAAACCGCAGCCCCCTACTGCGGGGAGTGCTCCTGGGCAGGGGGAGCTTCTCCGGTCGATCCTGAAGCCGGTTGTCTGAAGAACGGCACCCGCCACACGTAACTGGAGTTGGAGCTGCACCCGCACCGGGTGCTAAGTCCTGCCACCGCCCGCGCGTAAAGCCCAGCCGGTGTAGGGACGTGGAGACACGCCGGGCACTGCCACGTCTCTCCAAGGAATTTGGTTTGCGTCGACATAGATTGGAGGTTCATGCTGGGATTTCGTAGCGCTTGCGGCCAGACCCAGGTTCAGCGAACTTCAGCGCGACGTCGTAGGACGCCGTGCGGCCGAATTGTGGGTGCACGAAGAACAGCTTCTGGGTGGGGTCCACCGGGTTAAAGTTGCTCATGAGCGCGTAGCCATCGAGCCCTGGGAACCCGCCGTTGATGATCACATCTCCGCGCGCAGTCGGCAGCTCGATTTTCCGGTGCATGTGACCCACGAGATAGTAGTCGGGCGCCGGCATCGCTGCCTTGTCGAACATCTGGGTCGTCGTGGACACCATCCGCCCGACCGAGTGATTCGGAATCCCCAACGCCCGATCGCCCCCGCGCAGGTGGTCCCCGTGCGATTGGTGCATTGTGAACCCCTGGCACTCCCAGATGGCATACGGCTGCCGGTCGATGACCCACTTGACGTTGGGGATCTCCCGGGTTAGCGCCTGGACGTAGACGTAGAGGAACTGGTCCAGGTTCGAGTAACGCTGCGCCGTGGGCATTTTCTTCTGCGTGCCCCAGCGGGTGTTTCCCGTGAAATAGGAGATGCCGGATCTCCGGCAGAACCAGTTCTCAGTCTCGGTCCGCACGCACCACACTTTTGCGCCCGGCCGGGGCTCCGAGTATTCGATCCGGCTCTTATTCCCCAGTGCGCGGTTCGGGTCTTTCGTGATAAGGAGGCGCCACTGTGTGTTGGGGTTTGTGTTGTTCGGCTGATACGAGCACAAGGTCGCGCGAATCCCGTGCAGGGCGCAGAGCGCTTGAACCTGCGACAGGAACTCCTCGCTCTTGCCATAGAGCACAGAGGAGTTGGGATTTCTAGGAGAGCGATGTGTCCCGTCCCCATCGAGCAGTGCTCCGAGAAAACGGTCGAACTGCGCGTGGTTCAGTTCCCACGCCCATGCTGGTATTTCTCCCTTCTTGAAGGGAGCGCGCTCCATCAAAAGCCGGCTGCTATCTGCGGTGAGCCGGGCCGACCATTCTTCAGTAGTCGGGCCGCCCTGCCAGAGACGGCCGCAGATTGCCTCGGGGGCTTTTCTGGTCCTAAACGACTCCGTATATTCCAGACCGCTCTTCTGCAGGGCCTCCAGCATCCAATCGCGTTTGCTGGGTTTTTGGTACAGGAAGATCCTTCCATCCGGGAGCACACTTCCGTCGGTGAGTACCGCCGCGACCAGCTCAAGGTAGGGTGAAACCCGGTCGAGTCCGGGCTGCTCATACATACCCGCAGCGGGTATCTGCATGCCATCGACGCGAAGGTTCTCGATCTCGGACCAGCGCCCTTCGAACAATTTAGGACTCCGGTTCATCCGAAAATAGAACCGATGGTGCTCCGTCCCGCTGAAGAAAAACTCCCGATTTTCAATCTTGACGGTGCGGTCGATCTGAGGCTCGACGACTACGTCTTGGACGCGTTGCCACACGGCGGTTTTCCCGTCAGGCAGCAGCCCCAAACATTCGTCGTCGGTGGTGACTTGGTCGAACCGAAGCCACCCACGTCGGGTGAGGATTTCGGTCTCGGTGTCCACGCAATGATTCCCGACGGTGCAGTGGAGCACCACTTCCCCGAGGCGGGCCACGTTCCGCACAAACTGCGCGATGGCGTGGCCGGCGGTGAAGAACTGGTCGAAGAGCGTGACCTGCTGGTCAGCCTCCGCCGAGTGTGAAAGCGCCCCGTGGAGCATGTCGCCCATGACCGCGATGTGGATCCTATCGATCGGAGTCGTCGTGTGGTTCCGGATGATCCCATCGACGGTGCTGTCCAGGCGCGCCAACCGATCCAGGAAGACGTCGACGTCATAGAGCCCGAAGCCAAGCGTCTGATCCGGCCGGATAACCTGACCTACGTGGGTGTCGGAGAAAAGCAGCACCGCAGACTGTGCGCGGCCTTCGCCTGGATCTGTGGGCGGGGGCACCGGAGGTGCCGGAGCGTAGGAGACCGGCTGCCGGTCCGCCACCATGCGGCACAGACGATCGACGGCGTCGACCTCCTTGAGCGCCTTTTCGTATTCCTTCTCCAAGTCACGATAGCGGTTGTGCCAGTGCTCTTCATTGGTGACGCTGCCACGATCGCCCTCAAAGGATGGCAATGTAACGGTGGGGACACAAGGAGCCGGCTCAGGCATGGGTGTGCCGATGTCTGGAGCCGGGGGCGACGGTCGCACAGGGAAGCCGTCGCAGTCCAGAATCGGTGTAGGGTTGACGATGCCGCCGGTGGTGATGCTGCTCTGGTGCGTCGCCTTCAGCACTCGGGCCTGCTCACGAACAGAGTAGAAACTGCGGCCAACGTTTCGACCAAAAGCAGCTAGGGCTGCCCGGTTGAGTTCCCAACCGCGTGAGGCCAGCGTCTCGGTCAGCAACCGGATCTCTCGCTCACTCCACTTCGTCATGCGTCATCTCCTTGGTTCGGATCTGTGTGTGTTTCCTCTTCCTCGTCGTCGTCGTCGTCCATCGAGGGGTCGGGCTTGACGCCCTGCCGCCACGCTAGATCGAACTCCTCCAGGGCCTCCGCTGCGGAATGCCCGATGCCACGAATGGCGAGGTGGAGCTTTTCAGGATCGCCGAGAAACGCGATGTGCCGGCCGTCGGTGAGCTTGGCCAACTGCGGGTTGTAGAGCCGGTGGGGCTTTTGGGCTTCGAGGATCGATTTCAGCTGAGCTTCCAGCAGCGCTTGATGCGTCTTGCCAGCGGCTTCAGCCATCTTTTCGATGGCGATACCCCTCTCGACCGCCCAGCGCTGCTGCTCATCGAGGACGTGATCCAGACGGTTGCAGGCGCGAATCATGGACGACTCCAACGACGTCTTGACGTTGTTGTCGACGCCGTCGGCGATCCGTTCACCCTTATCGTCGACCGCCATGAAAAGGTTCCCGATCGAGCTCGTGAGTCCCCCGATGACCGACAACAGGGTGCTGACCTGGATCGTGGTCGACGAGTCTTTGACAGGGATCTGGAGACGCGCCTCCCTGGGAGGCTGCTGCGGTTGATCTTCTGAGTCAGTCATACGCGTTCTAGGTTTTGACGTGCCCAAAGCCAAAGCCAAATGGCATCGACAGCGTCATCTGAGACCGTAACGGAGTCCGCGGTGGTGTCAACCAAGGATTGTCCCGACATCTTGAAGCGTTCAGGCATCGCGCGGGAGAGCGCACGAGCCATCATGCTTTTGTCGGCCGCGCCGTTCTTGGTGGCGAAGTGCTTCAGTGTGCCTACCGGCACGCAGTCGACGTAGAATCGATCCGGAGGGAAGGTCAGCCAGAGGGCCGTTCGGTAGGAGCTCCACAGCTGGGTCTGGAACGTGGAGCTGCGAAACTGCACGTCCTCGAAGACCACGACTTCCGGGTTCTGCCTCATCTTGACCAGCGTCAGCAGTTGAAAGAACCGTTGCACTCGAAGGTCGTTTCGGCGATTGAGGCGCGTGCGGCGCATCTTTTCCAGCTCCTTGTTCGAGCTGAGGCTCCACGTCTCCCACTGCAGGCGCCCGTCGCCGTCCAGGTTGTAGGCCACCCCGGTGTCGCCACCAAGATCAACCGCAAGGATTCTCCGCATAAAACTTCCGCTTTCTGATCAACTCCAGGCGGATTTTCTTGAGCGCCTGGGAGTGGGAGAGCCGGACAGCCTCCCGGGTTACATCCAGCAGATCCCCAATCCGCTGGAACTCCATGCCGGCGTGATGCCGGAGAAAAAGGATCGACCGCTCGCGTTCCGAGAGCTTGGTTTTGATGATCGGGAGCACCAGTTCCCACCGCTCGTTGAAGTCGATGCGGTCGTTGTCGGGCTCTACGTAGCTCGGCTCAGCGTAATCGATGCCGGGGTTCAGTTTCTCGTCATACTCCTGGTCATTGCCGGCGAACATTTCGCGAGGCTTGGATGGAGTGACTTCTCGGTGCTGGGTTGGGGGCATGTTTTTCACAAGGTTCTTCGAAGCCCATTCCCTCTTAATCTGGGATCGGAGGGATACCTTGGCATAGGCGAAGAATCGCCCCTTGCCTGGGTTGAAAGAGCGCACAGCCTGCCGCAGCGCGAGGTAGACGGCCGAGAGGATCTCATCGTCGTGGAGTTGAGCGCGGCAGCAGCGCTTGGCGTAGGCGAATCCTTCACGCATGTGGGCGAGAACAATTTTGTCCAGATCCGGACGGCGGCCACGTTTGGCGAGTCGCGCGATCTGGGCGACGTCCAGTTCTCCGATTTGCGGCAGTGAGTCGAGCAGCATAGTCAGATGCGTTTGAAGGTCCAAAAACGAAGGTTACGGGTTCCGGTGTGGCAGCTCAGCACTTCCTTCAGGTCCGGATCCGAAAGCAGGAGCTCCAGATGCTTGCTCACCGAGTTGGGTGTGAACGTCCGGGTTGAGGGGGCGTCGAACGGGTTGGCGTTCAGTAGTCGCATCATGGCAGTCGATGTGCCTTGCCAGACCTCGGCGTCCTTGTGGTCCTGGAAATAGGTCTCCATCGCCTGAACCACCAGTTCCTTAATCGGTGCAGAGTTGGAGGTCTGCGTGTTCTGAATGATCACCTCCTGGTTGCGGTAGGCGACGAATCCGAAGCGGGGATCCGGTGTGATGTGGGCTGGGATTTTCCAATCAAAAAGCCAGCGCAGGTAGAAGGGAAGTTCCCGCTCGATGGCGGGCTCCAGAATGTGCGAGGGCGGCAGAGGGACGTCCCGCTTATCGGCACACTGGAAGACACAAATCTTGTCGTGCATCGATTCGGAGTCGATCGAGCCCAGGGTCCGCATTGACGGGTAGTCCTTGTTCAAGGTCACGACGAGACGGCCGCGCCAATCAATGTCGACTGGCACCTCGAATTTCTTGTGGAAGGTGTGGCGGGTATTCGCCGAGTATTTCTTGACCCCTTGGGCGAACCGCCCTTGGGTCTCCGGGCTCTCCCCCATGAGGAGATCGTCGATGCGGATGTGGGCCTTCTCGAAGAGCTGGGAAGTAAATTCTCCACCGTTTGCGAGGCTGTAGCCGCCGTCAGAGGAGCCTCCGACAGAGGCCCCGATCAGGTGAATGTTCACCAGGGTTTTTCCGATACCGGTGCCGCCCACAAGGAAGAGGGTGTGTCCCTGTCGCAGGGCTCCCTGCTGCGCCGACGCATAGAAGCGTTGGTGCCACGCCAGGAAGTAATCCAGCTGAGGCTCACGCGGGGAGAACAGCTTATCCAGGATGTCGGAGATCGTGGGAAAGTTTCCTTCCGGCCCCCAGACCTGGGGACCTTCAGCCGGTTGGACGGCTCGAACCGAGGATGTGTTGAGGACCCGCCGGCCGTCGAATTCCACCATGCCGCGGGGTTTGAAAAGGACCGGCGCCACGCCGTCGATGCGATTCTTGTCGATCTCCGAGACGACCTGATTCATCGGAGAGGGTTCACCCTTCTGGGCCTTCTCGGAGATCCGGTAGTCGACCGCGAGCATGTTCCGTAGGTTGGCCACGCTCTTCAACAAGCGAAATTGATTGTCCAGCGGGTTCAGAAACCAGTAGCCTCCCTTGGCGTCTGAGAAAAACTGGGAGCGGATCTTTGCGTAAGTATCGCCCCGGTATTGCTCCACGAATTCTTTTCCGACGATCTCTCCCCAGGTGTAGAACGCTTTGTCCGCGTGAGCAGCGAAGGTGATCATCCCGTGCTCTTTGATGATCGCAGACATCGGGCTTTGGGAACCAGGAATCCAGAAAGATGGACCCTGGGCTTCGAGTGACCACTCGCCGGGCCACGACAGATTCGGATACTTCTCGCGCACCGCGGCCTCGACCTTGTCGAGCGGTATGAGTATGTCCGATCGATTTTCTTCGAAGGTGTAGTCTTTTGTCACCTCCATCGCGAACAAGGTCAGCGCACCCTCGCTGATGGGAGGGTTGCCCAGGTTGGTCCAGACACCACCGTTCGCCAGAGTCCGATTGGGGTCGCAGAAGGCGCCTTCATCGAATCCGGGAAAGGTTTTGAGGTTAAGCCAGTCCACTGCTGAGGACAGCAACTTGACCGCGTAATTGTTGGAGTGAACCTTGAGCGGCACCTCGAAGAGCCAGACCAACCGGAAGTTCCCGCCCAGAGAAACCTCAAGCCAGCTCGGCTTGATCTTCATGCGCTTCTCGATCTGCGCCAGGATATAGTCGGTCGGCTGGGAGAGATCGTAATCCACAGCGAAGCCGTGGATGAGCCGGACAGGGTTGTCTTTGGACGCTCGTTGGTTGGGGTTGTGAGGTTCGGAGAAAGTATAGAACTGGTGTTCGGTCGCCGGGGATCGATACCACGCTTGCCGCTTCTCCTTGTCCTTTCGGACGTCGTCGGAGACTGGCGTGGGGAACTGATACTCCCACGGGACTGCCGGGAACAGCGACTGAGTGACGTGGTTTTTGATTGCGAAACACTTCATTTGTCGAACCTTTCCAGCTCCTCGGCCTCGGCGCCGATCGGACAACCCTGCATCCATTCGGGAGTTGTGCTCATGACGCGCTCTACTTGATCGCAGCTGACGGTGCTGTCAACCTCCAATACGGCCTGATCGTGGACAGAGAAAAGGGTCCAGCTATCCAGCTCCAGGAGCATGCCGGCGAAAATCTCTCGCGCCGTGGCCTGCACGAGGTTCTCAAATAGCTTCCCGCCGTAGGTCTTCACCCGCTTGCCACCGATACCGACGGTGAAGACGGTCTCCAACCGTGTGGCTCCGGTCTCCTTGTCCTTTTTAGGCTCCCGGACGCACCGGACGGTCTCGTAGCGCATCACTCGGCCCGAGGGCAGCGTCATGGTGAAGTCTTCGCTGACGCTTTTCTTCATTTCGGAGTCCAAGGTCCGCCACATCCCCACGACCCCGGGGTTGTCCTTCCGGTAGGCGTTGACGATCGACCTAGAGCGCGCACCATAGCCGGGGATCTGCTTGGGCTCTCCCGTTCGGGGATCGACGACCTCCTCGAATTCCGGGTCACCCTCGGTGATGTCCTTACCGGTGTAGAGGAGCGCCATCGTGATGAACTTCTCCCAGCCGGCGCCGAAGCCGAGGGAGAGCACTCGTGCCTTGGCGAGGGCATACTCTTCGTCGTTCTCCTTTTTCAGGTCGCCGCCGGTCCAACCCATCGTCTGGCGGGCGTGCGCCTCATAGACACTCATACCCTGGGACACCATGTCCAGGGTCTTGGTGTCGCGAGCGAACCAGAGCGTGACGCGCGCCTCAATCTGCGACAGGTCCGCGGAGATGAGCTTTTTGCCCGGGCGCGCGATGATGAGGTTGCGCGGGTGGATCATGTGTTTGACCCAATCGGGAATCGGCTTGCCCTTCGTGCGGAGTTTGTTGGCCTCGAAGATCCGGCTTTCGTTGGTCTCCAGGAGCCCCTGCTCGTTCACGAAATAGGGGACCTTGGGCATGTTGTGCAGGTTCACCTTCGCATCGCCAGACCACCGCCCGGTGTGTGCGCCAAAATACTTCAGGGCGAACGGGAGGGTGCTGTCGGAGCGCAGGCGCTGCTTGATGATGAGAAAAGACTTGTTCAGCCGGTTGATGCTGCGCCAGGAGGACAGCGCCTTGATCCACGGGTGCGCCTTCCAGTAGGTGTCCTCCCACTCCTGATAGCCTTCCTCGTCTTCGCTCTTGACCGGAGGGCAGGGAATTCCGGACCGCCGGCATTGCTCGGCGATGCACTTGGTCGATGTCGGCTTCCGCTTGCCGTCATCCATGAAATCGTCCCAGTCTTCATCCACAGACCCCTTGATCCACGGGATGAGATCCTCGGTGTTCAGCTTCACCTCGTGGCTCACCCGGATGTATTGGTCGAGCAGCGCGACGTCGATCTGCAGCCCGCGCATGCCCTGGTCGATCGTCAGCTCGGACAGCCGGCGCTCACGTTCAGGCCAGAGGTGGCCGAATTCTTTGAACAGGCGGAAAGTCCAGATCACGTCACCCTTGGCATACTCCACCATCACTGCCTTCTCCTCGGGAGTGAAATCGCCCCAGTGTTTTCCCTTGGCGTCAGAGCGGGCCTGCTTGGAAATCTTGGTCTTGAAAAGGTGCTCGACAGATTGGTCCAGGGAGCGCCGGTTGCAGAGGTAGGACGTCATGTTCGCCGTGCAGATCCAGCGAGCGATTTTCACTGCGGGGATTATCCCTCGGCGGACCATCTCCTCGAAGACGTTTTTGTCGAAGTAGGCGTTGTGCGCCAACACAGTTGCGCCCTCCAGGCACCCCCAGTTGAACTCCGACGGCGGCCCCGCCCAGGCACCCTCACCGTCGCAGGCGGAAACCAGATAGGGGTCGAATTGCGGATCTCGCACGTATTGCTCGGCGATCATGTGCTTCACCGAGTATTTCGACGTGTAGAACGTCTCGAAGTCGAGGGCGATGACTTTCATAGCGAGCAAGAAAATGGGGGTGCCGGCGTGTGGAACCGGCACCCCCGTGAGGCGATCGGGTTAGGCCCCGATCAGCTGGTGCGCGAAGCTGAGGAACGCCGGGGTGTTCGCATCACCCGGAGCCACCTGGGGAACCCAGGCGCTGTTGCCCGTCTTTTTGAAGGGCTTCAGGTAGGTGGTGAGCCGGACCTGTCGGCTGGGGTAGCCGATGTCGTTGGCCATGCAGCCGGCCTTGCGCCAGAGGTAGAGGCCAGACTTGAGGACCTCGGTATAGGCCGTGGCCTTCACATTCATCTTCGCGAGGGCATACTTGTGACCCTCGCACTCGAAGACGAAAACCGAGCCGTCGTCAGCGCAGATTTCGGGGCGCCGCACCAGGAGGAACAGCTCCTCCAAGGTGTCGAACATCCGCATGCCATCCTTCTGCTTGAGCTGCCACTCGTTGTAGTCGGTGGTGCCACCGACCCTGCGGACCATGTCCAGGTCGCCCAGGAGCATGCCGCCGACGCCGCCCTTCACCTTTTCCGCGTAGCGGGTGGTGCCGAGGCCGAGGACGGTGACGTTCACGGGAGCCGTCGCGGCTCGCCGCACGTTGCCCGTCGTGGTGTCGATGTCCGCGGGCGTGTAGAGGAGAGTGGTCTTGCCGTAAACGAGGCTGCCCACCGGGAATGAGCCGACCAGCTCCTTACTGAGCGGGTGCACCACGTTGATGTAGGGCACCATGATGTCGTCCAGCCCGGGGATGCGGTCGCCAAACCGCGGACGAGCCGGCGCTGCCAGTGCCTGGGTCGCAGCGGGGGCCGGAGCTGCCGACTCCTGGACCTGCTGCACGGGTTTCGCCTCAGCGGGGACTGCCGTCGCCGCCGGGAGCACTTCCACGGGAGCCACCGCGGTGGTCTGAGCCGCGCCATCTTTTCCGAAGTTGATACCTGCCATACTATTGTTCTCCTGTTTGTTTGTTGTTTGTTTGTTTGTTGTTGTTGGTTTTCACTCCGACGTCGTTTTCTGTCGGAGGAAAGCGTAAGGCTTGCCCGGCTCCACTGCACCGGTGCTTGCCGCGAGTTCCTGGAATGCCTCCACGGCCGGACCCTTAGATCCGCGCGGGGCTTTCTTGTGGATGAACTCTTCGATTTTGGACATGGCCACGCTGGACGCCTCGGCGATCTCTTCATCGGAGATGCCGGCCTGCTTGGCGAGCTCGATGAATTTCTTGTCGTCCTTCATCGTGCGTCGCCCGGACTTGGTCTGCAGTGACCACCCCTCAGGCATCGGGACTTGATCACCCATGACCATCTCGGTCAGCCGACTCTTGTAAGACTTCGCCCAGGTCGCCACCACGCCGGCAAGGCGGAGAGCCATTGAGATGTCCTTGGGCTCATGCACCATCGAAGGCGTGATGTTTTCAGGCACGTCGATCGGGGAAAATTTCTGCCCGACCTTCAGAACGAACTTCGCCACCGCAGGACAGAGAGCGATGTGCGCGCAGAAATTGCAGGCCGGAACGATTGGGGTAGCTGCCCCAAAACTGCCATTGAGGGTGATCGAGTTTCGCGCGGTGCGAGCTCTGGCGACGACCACCTGCACGCGTAGGTAGAGCTTGGCGATGTCGCTGCGGTGAAAAGTGTGGTCGGTCAGGTAACCAATGTGCGGCTGCTTAAACCAGCAGCGCACTGACTCGACTTTGGGAAATTTCTTGAAGATCCCGAGGGAATAGCCGATGCACTGCAGATTGTTCTCGGCCTTTTCGACCTGCCAGAACCCAAACTTCCAATCCAGGATCTCCGCATAATTGCGGTAGATGATGGCGCGGTCGATGTAACCAGCGGTGGTGTGCTTGGTGGAGACTGGGCGGATACCACCGTCATCGGTGGGAACGAAATCGTGATAGACGGTCTCGTCGATCGGCAGGTAAATCTCTTTGAGCTCCTCGATCGGCGGAAGGCTCATGTCAGTGACCGGAACCCGTGCCGCCAAGAGCCGCTGGTGGTCGTCCTCGCGCATTTTCTTCACCGCATCCAGACGCTCCAGGTAAAAATCCATGCAGGCGCCAGCTGCCGCAGCGTCGAAGTCGCTGAGGTTCTCGTCATCCTCTCCGGTCTCAGTGACCTTGTGGGCCAGGGTGCCGGCGATGGCCCGCTCATTTATGGAGTCAGAGCGACCGAGGTAGCATGGGCATGCCTCCAGGGACTGCAGCTGGCTCGGGGAAAACGCGTGATGCGGGCGCTCCTCGGGAGCGGTGGCGATGGGTTTGGTGGGCTCGGCGCTCATGGGTCAGTAGGTGGCTCGGTTGAAACGGTAGGCCCCATCATCGTGGGACCACATGACGAGGTAGACTTTCCCGGAGATTGGGTCCTTGGTGGGAACCACGCGCGACGGGTGGTTCTGGAGCGGGTTGAGCGTTTTGCGGTTCGCCCGCAAGATCGACATGCGGACCGAGTTGTCGATCGAGGAGTCGTCGTTGATCAACCCGGGAATGTTCTTTGGCTTCATTGGCGATGAGTAGATCAGAGTGGGCGGTGCCGTCAAGCAGAGTTTTCAGCTGCCTTTCCCGCGGCAGACCACACACTCGACGCAGACTCTCCGCCCGAGGACACCATCGAAAATGTCCTGGGTGCCTGAACCTCCGCAGCCCACGCACGAGGGTCTGAGTTCCTCGGAGATTTGATTATCCCACGGTGTGTTGATCTCCTCCAGGAGACGCCCCAGGCTGGTGAGAAACCAGTCAGCCCAGTGGCCGCTCTCGCCGGCGAGCGGAAAAAAGTAGTAGAACCCGTCGACGTCCTGGACGAAAAAGCCGATGAGCTTTTTGGCCTCGCCGACGAGGACTTTCATCTTGCCGTGTTCAAATGGCTCGGCAATCACTGTGTGGGTATCCATAGCTTACTTCGATTTGAGGGTTTGATCGCAGACGTAGACCGAGAGGCCCAACCACAGCAGCTGGATCATGAATCCGTTGGATACAGCCCCGTGGCCTACGCTCTCCGACTTGATCGGCTGGACCCACACTCCCGGCGGAATCGGGAGCGAGATCCGGAACATGAACATGAGATGGTGGTTTTTCATCGACGTTTTATGATGAGGTCTGCGTCCGTTAGGAGCGCTTGGAGGTTTTCCCGCTTCGCTTCGAGCGCGGGCCAGAGCTCTTTCTCTTCGAGCGTGTCTTCCCCGAGGAGGATTTGGTAGCGCGCAACACTCTTTCCTCCGAGTCTACGCAAGCGCCCAAAGATTTGGGATAGCTCGATTGCTGAGTAACCGGGCATGACCAAGCCCTCTCGCGGAAAATCCCCGGCAAGATCGTGTAGATCGATGCAGATCCCCCCAGCGCGTCCATTGCACAGGATGATTCTGTCTTCGTTTCGCTGGAACCGATCGATGATTTCTTGCCGAGCGTCACCCACCGTAGAACCGTCGACCACGCCCGCGACGTCCAGCTTTTTCTGGAGCAGTCGCAGGGTCTCGGTGAAGTTGACGAAGATCGCGACACTGTGCCCGGTTGCGAGAAGATCGTTGGCAATTTCGACCGTGGAAGGAATTTTAAGTAGCTCGATCCGCTGACGAGATCGCATGAGCTGAGTGACCTTGAGCGCATCGCCAACCGCGTCGGCCGTCTCAGCCAGCGCCGCATCGAGAGCTTCAGGATCAGGGACCGGAATAAGCCGAGGCCTGATGTCGATTTCGGGGAATCCTGGGATGTCTTCACAACGAACTCTCACTCCTTTCTTTGGAAAAATCTCCCGGCCGATCACTTCCATGATCGACCGCTGCCGGTCCTTCCCTACGAGCCACACCCATCCATGAAAAGCCGGGTGCTTCCGGCACCCATATTGGCGGCTCCACCGATAGAAGTCCGAGCCCCCCTTGTGGAGCCCCAGGGCATGCCCCAGGGTGTCCAGCTGGAGCGGGTTGAACGCTGGCGTCGCGGTCAGACATAGAGTAGGAATACGTTGCTTGGTCGCCGCCGCGAGGAGCTCGCTTTGCGCGGAGTCGTTGGAGAGCCGGTGAGCTTCGTCGAAGATGAGGAACCGGACGGCCTCATGCCACTCAAAGTTCCGGTAGATCCCTGCTTTGGTCTTGGTCTCAACACAGTGGACGCCGTCCCGGTGGGCGTGGCAGTGCGGTATGTCCTTCGCCGTAAATTTGAGCTGGCAGGCCTGACACTTGAGATATTTCGACGCCGGGACGTGGACGCCCCACCGGCCGTAAGGCGTGCGCCCCGTCCTGGCGAGATCGTAAGAGACGAAGTCGAACTGGTCTCGAAAGTGACGGGCAGCTCGCTCCCAGGCATGTCGGGCGATGGAAGGACCAACAACCAGCGTAGGAAGCCCGAGAGTGCTCGCGACAGCCGCCCCAACATACGTCTTGCCGACGCCAGGGTCCGACGCGTCAATGACGCACTTTTCTCCGGATCGCAGCAGGGACAGCAGGTGCTCATACGGTTGTTTCTGATGCGGCCTCAACCTTTCGATCGGCAGCGGCGTAGTGCAAGTTGACATGGGCTCTCAGAAATTCATTCTCAGAATCATAGTTGGACCACGATGGCGGAGAAGGGGGAGTGAACCGGAGCGAGTATGCCCGACGGTGAAGATGCTTTAGATCCGCGTAGTCCTCCGCCAAGAACCACTCGCATTCGAGGAACAGACTCATGCGTTCCACGACGAGCGCGAGGTTATCGATCTCCTTCAGATTCTGAGCCAGCGGCCAGTCGAACTCGAAGCGCTCGGCTACTGCCTGCATGATTTTCTCCTCGACTTCCTTGTAACCCTTGAAGAGACACTTCAGCGGTTTAGGGATGTCGCAGATGTAAGCCTCGGAGGCATCATGAAAAAGCATCGCCCGAGCCTCCCGTTCGGTGGCGCCGTTGTCGATCGCCACGTTCATGCACCACACCGAATGCTGCGCCACGCTGTAGGGGGTCTGAGTCGATCCGCTCCACCTGGGGGCGCCGGAGAGGTGATGTGCGATGTCGGGGAGATGGACCTCATCGGGGTGCGGATCCAGTGGGAAGAATTTCTCTCCGGTCACGGTCCGTATATATGGTCCTCGGTCTTTTGTCATAATGTTCATAGCTCTTAGTTCTTAGTTCCTGGGTAAAGTGCGCCATCTGTGGCCACAAGTCAAGCACTCATGTTCCGCCCGGGTGCCGTCGTCGAAATCGAAACGAAGTTCGGTTCGGATGAGGACGGTTCGCCAGTTCGGGTTGGGGCGGGAGCGGGCATCCAGAGGACGCTCCTGCCTCCCGCCCCGTGGGGGCTGGGGCTTGTCGGTTTGGCCGCAGCGAGGGCAACGCATAGGTCAGAGCGAGTGCTCCCGGACAAACTCGGACAGCGTCCAGAGTCGTGGGGACGGCGACGGGATGGTCTCGTCATTCCAGATCACGCTCAGCTTCCCTCCGGGCACTTTCGCGGAGATGATCTTGCCGACCTGGGCGTCCAGGTTAGCTGCCATTCGCTCTGATTTGTCGTTGATCTCCGGGGACTGCGGAGTGAGGTGCTTGTCCACCAGCCGGCGCGTCCAGGTGGTCGTGGAGCACATGATGTGAAAATGCGTCCACCCAGCTTGGCTCAGCTGATCATACTCGTTTTTGAAACGGCAGTTGGTAACCGCCTTGCGGGAACCGGTGTCGTCCGCCGCGGCGCGATCGAGCAGGTGCTTCACCCAGATGTCTCGGTCGAGCCCATAGGTCGGCATGTTGAACCGCTGCCGAATCATCTCGACGAAGAGAACCCGTTCGGGGGTGATGGGATACTTTTCATCGACGTCACCTCGCCCCCACTGACCCAGGCGCTGCAGGAAGTCGCGCATGCCAGGGATGTCCTTCCCCTTAGTCGCGGTCACTTCGAACCCGGTGAGCTCGGAGGCGATTTGATACATCGGGTCAGCGAACCCGAAGATTTTCGCGCCGATCGCTGCGGCCACGAAGTCCTTGCCAGAGCCGAGCCGGCCGGTAAAGAAAAACCGAGTCGGTCGGGATCGGGCAGGAGCCTCATTCTCCGGGGTGATCGCTTCGCTCTGCGGTGCCGGCGATACGAGCTCCTTGAGGCCTTTGACGGCGGAGCCGACGAATTGCTTGAGGGTCATGTCTTGCTGCTGGGGTTCTTGGGTTTGCTGTTGGTCGGGGGTGTCCACCGGCGCGGGCGCGATCCCTTTGGACTTCGCCCGGGCGGCAAGCATGGCGGCGTTGAGATCCTGCAGGTCAGCCGCCGGGTTGGCGCCCTTGGGGACGACAGCACCAGTCAGGCGAGGGTCGTTGACGAGACTCAACAAGCCTCGCAGCGCGTTGATGTCGCCCTGGGCGGTGGTTTTGGGCATGTGTGTGGCGTTGGGCGTAAGGCCCAGGTCTTCAGTCGGCATGGTCGTCTTGCTCCTCTTCGCGTTCGGGGTTGTGGTCGGTGACCGACCGAAAACTGTAGCCGGTCGTGTTTTCGGTGGCCTTGTCCGGGAGCTCAATAGGTTGCTGAGCTTCGAGCTCTCGAAGGTAAGCCCTCCGGTTTGTTGGCGTGTTGGTGTAGAAACTCATGGCATTCCTCCTGTGTAGTTTTCCGAGCTCGTGTAGTCGTGCCCTCCGCCCAGAGGCAGCGGGTCACTCATCGAGGCGAGCGCAGCCCGGGCGCGTTCACCTGAATCAATCATGGCGCGCGACGGGAGCGCGGCTCCGGTCTTTTCGTCGTGGGGCCTCTCCCAGTGCTTTGCACAGGCATAGAACTGAAGAGCCTCTTTAACCAGGGTGGCATTCATAGCGGGTAGATTTGGCGGAGGAACGGGAACCGGCGGAGCGCCTTCGCCAGCTGGTAGATGTTCATCTCGGCGAGTTTCCGGAGAATGTAACTCCGAGGGCGGCCATTCCAGCGCCGGAAAAGCGCCGCGCTCTCGGCAGCCTGGACGGGCGCCGGAGGAACGACGGCATACTTGGACCAGTCGACTGCGAAGGCCGGCGGGGCGCGGAGAACACTCGGCTCGTTGACGATCTCCCGCCCGCGCAAGAGTTCCTTCCGCTCCTTGTTGGTCAGCTTTTCCGAGAACAGCGGGTGATTCTCAGGCAGTTTGCCCGGCCGGCTCGCGCTGACCCTGGCGTTGAACTCCCACCGGCGGCGCCGGCGAGATGTCGTTTCGGTGGTTTTTGGTGTGGTGTCCATAAAGGGGTGCCCGGCGTTGCACCGGGCTTGGATGATCACTTATGCTGGAAGGACCGCGTAAGTGCGGTGCCCTCGGTTGCCGCCAGCAGTCTTACCCTAATGTTTAGTTCCAGCGGCAAGGTCCTAAGTTGTTGCCCAACCAAAGGCAGCTCCATGATCACCTCCAAAGTCATGCTTCCTCCCTCCGGATGGCTTCGTCACGCTTCAACTTGGCAGCGGCTCGCGCTGCACGCTGAGAGGGAAAGTTGCGGCCGGACGCGACGAGCTCGTCGATCAACATCACGGTGAATCCCCAGGATCCGGACGGGCTTTTGAAGACATTCATTGTCGGTCTTGTGCCGTAGTAGTATCGAGTGTTCATAAAAGTGAGGATGAGATGTGTTTTTGTCAAGCGTCGAAGCGGGGAGCCCGGTTTGCCGGACACACGGGATTAACCGGGCCGGGCTCCCCCTCCGCACATTGCTACCGTCCTGAATTTCCGCGCACCGCTACCACGAAAAACTCGTGAGCCTTCACGGCGGGGATATTCAGTTGCACCAGCCCGTGCGCGCCGTGGCCGGCAACGTAGGGCAGGTATGGGCCGAAGACCTCTTCAGACGAAAACACCTCCCAGCTGCCGAAGCACACGAACGACAGAACGACGTTGCCGTCATTCCCACGCTCCATGCTGACGAGTGGGGGTGTGTGCCCCTTGGGTAGGGGCTCTGGTTGACCTGCGTTCACCGCCAAGGTGAGCGCCAGGATGGCCGCGAGGAGGGTCTTGATCTTCATGGTTACTTTACGGTTTTGTGAGTTGGATCGTCAGCTGCCCCGTCGGGTGTATCACCACCGGCTTGGGTGTTCCCGCGGAGTTCGAAGGGTCCGACTCAAGGAGCCAGAACGTATCCAATGCCGTCACCATGAAGTAGGCTTCGCCCGGCGCCATAGTGAACTTGTATTGGGTCTTCGACTGAGCTTGTCCGGCCTGCACCTGGGGCGTGACCTGCACCATCTTGACCCAGTCACCACGCGAGGTGGGCAAGGTCGGAGAGGTGTAGAGCACGAACGCGAGGTTCGGCTGGATCTCCGCGGTTGGGTAGGACCACTCCAGGGTGATCTCTGCTGCTGAGGCGCTCACGCACGCGAGTGCGAGGGCCAGGATTACGCTTCTGATTTTCTTCACTGGTTGCTGTTTTGTTGTGTTGCTTGTGGTTTCCGCAGCAGTTCTGGTGCACGGCGGACGATCGGGACTTCCGAGTTCGCCGAGATGTTCACCGTTTGCTGCGACGCTGAGATGGTTAGCTCCTTGCCCGCGTTGACGCCAGTCTCTGGAGTGAATGATTTGGTTTTCTTCTCCAGTGGACGACACCGAGCGCGGCAGTCATTCACCATCTCGACGATGTGCTCCCGGGAGTCGACGATCACAACGTCGCCGGGCTGAAGGTAGGTTAGGTATTTGGGCATTTGAGTTTTGAGTTGAGGTCCTGGGGAAGCTCGGGGTTGGGTCCATGACCAAGGATCATCGCGCGAGCCTCCTCACGGTCCTTGATCTCATCGGGTGTCTCTTGGACGCGGTTGATCTCTCGAAGGGTATCGTCGAGCGCCCAGCAGCGCCGGAGCGCGTAGAAAAACCAGTAGGGATCGGTAGTCCTAAGATTAACCGCGGTTGACGACTTGGGATTCATGGCGCTCGAAATTTTGGATGTTGATCTCGCAGGTGTCTATGATCTTGAGGATCTCCTCCTGCACGCGATTGAAACGCTCGTAGTCCCGCTGCGAAAGGCTCGGGCTCTTCGCCGTGACCTCACGCAGTTCACGCACGGCGCGATGCACCTGGGAGATCGTTTCGCCGTAGACCTTCTGGCGCAGCTGGTCCCGGAGATTCACAACCACGGCTTCCCGCATGCCGGCGTAGCGATTGAACTCGAATGTCGAGGCGATCTGTTCCGCGACGTAGCGGAACCCCAACTCGATCTTGGTGTGGCCTAGGTCTTTGTCCTCGGCCGAAGTGATGTAGGCGTTGATGCTCATGGTGTGAGGAGTTTGCTGGCTCGAACGTAGGCCTGGGGGTCGATCTGCTGCAGCTCCCGTAGGCGCTTCAGCCGATACACTCCCGCCTCGCCGAAGAAACGTGAATCGCCGGCGGGCGCGTAGCGAACCTCCTTCAGGAGGGTGAAGACCGACAGCGAGTCGATCGCCTGCTTCAGTTCGGGGGTCAGTGGGTTGGTGGTGTCGATGGTTTTCATGGCCTGTAGATGAACAGGTAGTAGAGCGCGATGCAGAAGGTAGTGGCGACGCCAAGCGCGGTCGCCAGTTCGACGGTTCGGATGTAGACCTCAGTCGAGTTCATAGGGACATCTCCAGTTGCACGGGACGGTCCCACCCGCTGGCGAGAAGCGAATAGGCGATCGAGTTTTCCCAGCCGCAGAAGTAGCTGCGGATCCCGCCGCGGACTCCGTAGATGTCGATCTCGAACGGATGCTGCGCCGTCGGCGCCACGATCCGCTTGATGAACTCAGAGACGTGCCTGGGGCTCGGTGCCACCACGTCGGTCTCGAAAATCTTAGACCACCCGATACCGGAAAAGGTGATGGTCACCGGAAAACGGAAGACCACCGGATGGCTAGGGGTGCCGCCGAGCTTCGTGGCAAAGCGCCGGCGCCGGACAGCGACTCGGCGAAGTTCTAGGTCCTTGAGAGTTGTGTTCATGTGGTGGCAGTAAATCAGAGTCGGCCACCTAGCGCAAGCGTTTTCTCATGCGTTCATGGGGGATAGGGTGTGCGGGGATGTGACAGCTGGCGAGCGGCACCACCCGGGTGTCCAGCCGGCGGTCGATGAGGAGCGCCTGCCCGTAGGGGATCCCGCGCTCCCGGTGCTCCCGGCCGGAGGCCAGCAGATACCACCGGCCGTCGTAGACGACGTTGAACCGGTGCTCTTGGGCGTTGTAGGGCATGGTGGTTCAGGCGGGTTGAATTTCGCCGGACTCGATCAGCTGCATTGCCAGCCGGCCGTAGCTGCCCTGCAGGCTCCACGCGAGCCCGGTGTTCACGAGGGCCTGAAACAGCTCGACCACCTCGTGGTGCTCCAACTGGCCGTCCTCGAACGCGATGATATTTCCAGTGATGTCGTAAGGTTTTGTGCTCATGGGTAAAAACGTATCAGGGTTGTGGGGGGTTGTCAACCACAGTTCGAACCGAAGGCGACGATGTCCTCCTGCCGCGCCAGGAGCTGCGGAATGAAGCCGCACTGCTCCAGGCACTCGCGAGTGAACACGTGCTGGCAGAAGGGGCTTTTGACTATAAAAGCGCCGTAGGTGGAGGTGACCACCGCCGGCTCGCCTTCAGGCGTCTGGGTCAGATCGAAATAGCGGAACGCCGGCGCGCCGGTGACGGGAGAAACGCCCGGGGCCTTCAGGCAGTCTTGGACGTAGTCCTGGGAGTATCCAGGCGAGAGGAAGTAGAAGATGACCGCCCGGACATACGTCTCGACGCGTAGAGAGAATTCAGGATCCGCAGCCTTCAGCGCAGGACCGAAGTAAAGCCACTTGGCCACGAGGCACGAAGTGTCATCGTGGTTCCCCAGGTAGGTCCAGGTGACGTGACCGTTGTCCGGGTTGATGTAGAGAAAAGCGTAAGGGGTCTTGGCGTAGGTCGACTTTTTGGGCTTGTTCCAGCCGCCGGCGGGCTTCGAGGTCTGCGAGCAGAACCGGCAGCCGTTGCCGTTCTCTTCGATCCAGAACCGGATCGTGCAGCGGGCGCGGAACCCGCACGGATAGTCGTCGACAACGTGGGCGGTCTCTTCGCTGACCGCGTCGAGGATGATGTTGCCGATGGGGAGGGTCTTGTAGGTTTTGGTTGGATGAGTGATCATGGTGGGTTCAGGGGGTCGGGGTGAGGAGGGACAGGGCTTTCGCCTTCGCGTCAGCGAGGCCGAAGTAGGTGGTCCGGCGAGCGCCGGTCTGCAGATCGACTACGACATAGCCCTGCGGGCGGACGCGGCCTAGGTACACCGCGTTGATTTCGAACCGGCCGCAGTCCGAGGCGTAGAAGCCCTCGCCGGGCTCGCCGACGCGGTGCCATTTGATTCTCGGGGTGGTGTGAAGTTTGTCGTTCATGGGAGAGAGCGTATCAGATTGGCGGCCGGCGTCAACCGGAAAAAAGAAAAAAAGAGGGCCTCCCCGGACACAATCGAGGAGGCCCTCCAGCGAGGCGCGGGTGGGACAAAGTTACCGGACGCTTTTTATCGCAAGTTCTTGTTTGGCAAGCACATAGTCGTGCTTAACCATCTCCATGACGAGGTCCTCCAAGTCATACCTGGGCTCCCAACCGAGCTCGGTCTTGATCTTCGTTGGGTCGCCCAGGAGGTGGTCGACCTCGGTCGGCCGGAAGTATTTCGGATCGGAGACGACATACTTTTGGTAGTCCAGATTGAAAAAATCGAAGGCCAGCTTCAGGAAGTCGCGGACCGACACTGCGACGCCCGTCGCGACCACGTAATCACCCGGCTTGTCGGCGCTGACCATGAGCTGCATCGCCCGGGTGTAGTCGGCTGCATGCCCCCAGTCCCGCTTCGCCTCCAGGTTGCCCAGGATTAGCTTCTCCTGCAGCCCCAGAGCGATCCTGGCGACCGCCCGGGTGATCTTGCGGGTGACGAAGGTCTCGCCTCGCCTGGGGCTCTCGTGGTTAAAGAGAATGCCGTTGCTGGCGTGGAGCCCGTAAGCCTCGCGGTAGTTCTTGGTGATCCAGTAGGCGTAGACCTTGGCGCAGCCGTAGGGGCTCCGGGGGTAGAACGGGGTGTTTTCGTCCTGGGGCGGCGGGGTGGCGCCAAACATCTCGGAGCTGCTCGCCTGATAGTAGCGAATGCCGGAACCCCGGTGCTCCCGGATCGCTTCGAGGAAGCGGATGGCGCCCAGGCCGGTGACGTCGCCGGTGTATTCAGGCACGTCGAAGCTGACCTTGACGTGGCTCTGCGCGCCCAGGTTGTAAATCTCGTCGGGCTGCACTTCGCCGATCAGCCGGCTGAGCGCTGACCCGTCGGACAGATCGCCGTAGTGGATCTTCAGCCGGTCGAAAATGTGGTCGATGCGCTTGGTATTGAAGCTGGAGCTCCGGCGAATGATGCCGTGCACCTCGTAGCCTCGATCGAGCAGCTGCTCGGCGAGGTAGCTTCCATCCTGGCCCGTGATCCCGGTAATCAGTGCGGTTCGTTCGCTCATGGTGTCGTCAGTTATGGCTGGGCAAAGTCCAGGAGCTTTTTGAAGCAGTCCAGGCAGAGGTCCACCTTGTTGGGCTCGCCATTGTCCCCGCGGTGAACCACCGACGCGATGAATTCCAGCTTGCGCGGTTGCGCCTCGGGATCTTTGGCTTCAGGGTGCGGGTCACAGAGCTCGGGACGCAGGTGCTGCTTCCCGAAGATGAGCGGCAGGTAGAGCGGTGGGGCGAAGGTGCGGTTCCGGTTGCCCTGGGTCGCAGGGGCCGAGCCGATTTCGCTGGGTGCAATCTGCCGGGAGCAGCCGTCGCAGGTTACTGTGGTCGTCTTCATTTCAGTTCAGGATCTATTGTTGAGATACCAGTTGAGGTTCGTGTTGATGATCTCGCCGATCGACGGCCGGCCAATACGCCAACGTAGATAGGAAGGATCGAATGCGAGCGGCCTGGGCACGAGGTAGCCGAGGCAGTAAGCGATGAGCAGCCGAAGGCGGTTTTTCTCGTCCGATGACCACAGGTTTATGTCACGCGCTGGGTGGCGCCCCATGAATTCCACATCGCGCTCCATGAGCATCGCCTCCACCCCAACGCTGGAGTTGATGGTCAGGATACGTTTGCACTTTCCAATGAACTCGACGCTATTGTCCGAGTGGTCGATCGTGCACCGAGGGAGTCGATTGTAGCGAGCCAAGGCGAGTGGGTGCTGCCGGATAAGGGCATAGCCGCCGGCGCAACGGGAGAATACCTCGGCGATCAGCTCAGTGGTCCCAACATCAGAAAAAGCGATCAGGTTGGAATCGAGCTCGACCTGGAGCGGGATACCCAGGGGATAGTAGCGCTCACGGCGTTTGGCCATTACGCGGTTGGGGATACCAGAGGGCGCCAGCAGATCCCGAAGCTCTTCGAAAGAAAAGCTCGGCACCTGCTCATCCCCGGAGACGACCGCCTCGGCGATCTCGAAGAAACTGGTGCGGCCGTTCACCCCGCGGAAGTCGACAAACATCGTGTCAAACCAGACTGGGGCGCGGAGGCTGCCCTGTTCCAGGTGGATGCAAGGGACGCCTGCGATGCGGCAGGCGGACTCAAGCGAAGCGCAGTTGACCCAGGTGATCACACCCTGCAGGCCGCGCTCATCCCGGGCCTTGGCGATGATCTCAAAAAGCCTCTGCACCAGGGCAGGGCGATCAGAGAAAATGAGGCTGCGGAACCTGGACAACATGGACACATCCCGGGTGAATTCCTGGAGATCATCCAGGGTGAGCTCGTGCCACTTGATCTCCTGGGGTTGTGGGAACGTTACGCCACGCTGCTTCGTGCCCGCGAGAGAACGCAGCGACGGCCCGCAAGGTTCGCGGTCATCGGGGTCGAAGTAGTTCCTGGTCCCAATGAACTCGGAGACCTCACCCAGCTTCGAGGAGAGCGTCTCGATGAGCGCGAACCGGTGATGCGCGGGACCGCGACCGATGTCGATCAGGGGAAGTAGGAAGGTCAGGAACATGCCGGCGGCACCTTCATCGATAGACCTTTTTGAACTTGCCGTCCTTCAGCTTCTCGCGTTTCGCCGGCGGAAAAGCCTCGTCATAGTTGGTCCGCCACTCGTCGGAGAGCTTGAACCTGGGCTTGTCGCCCTTGCCGTTGATGCCGGGCTGCGTGGAGAGTTCGTGCATAGGTCAGCTGGCCGGGCAGCCGTCTCGGCCGAGGGATTCGATGTAGGCGTTGAGGGCCGCGTGAAGCTGCGACTTGGAGCTCCAGCCGACAATGCTGCGGTGCGAAGTGCTATCTATGAACTCCACCACCTCGATCGAGCCGTCGGCGTGGAAAATGGCCGCCATCTTCTCGACGTTGACGGGTTTCATCGAGGCGCCGCACTCGTCGCGAGCGAGGAGTAGCGCGGCGTGAATGTCCGAGCTGGCCTGGGCTGAACGGAGCACTATCTTCCGCTCTTCGTCGAAGAGAGCCTCGGCGCTCTTATACCAGAGCTCGGTCGGAGCACCCTTGTCGTGGGGCTGCACAGTGAACGAACCATCGTCGAACGCTTCGATGGTGACGGTGGAGCTGCCAGTGACAGTTCGGGAAGCTCGCAGCAGGTTCGGGATCGTGGGGGTGCGATCGATTTTCAGGATCACGTCGAGGGTGGTGGCGATCATATCAGTAACGCTTGGTGAATTTGGTCTTGGTGGGTTCGGCTTTGCGCTCGTCCTCGGGCTTGGGCGTCTCGTCGATCACGTCATAAGTCCCGCGCTCATTCTGCGCGATGGTCCAGACACCCTGGTAAGCCACGCGGCATTCGCCGTCAACGAGATGGATGCTCAGCGGCACGCCACTCAACGCCAGGATGGCCAGCTTGTCGAAGTCAGTGAGCTCCGACGGCGCCACTCGATTCTTGACGCAGCGCTCCCCACACTTCAGGAAGTTCTCGACCAGCTGCTGGAACGGATGCGACTCCGGCGGCGGCGTGTCGTAGACCTTGGGGGCGCCGATGATTTTCGCGCCGGGCGGCTGAACGAACGGCTTAGGGTGTCCGATGCGTGGCATGTTACTTGGCTCCTTTCGCGGCCTGTTCGGCCGCCATCGAGTTGATGATCACATTGTGCCGGGCCATCGCGGTCCCCAGCGCCTGGAGGAGCGGGACATACTCTCGCGTGGACATGAACCACGTCGCGATGAGCTCGTGGCGGTTCTGCCAGAGAAAAGCCGCGACATAATCCTGGGCGCGATTCATCTCAGCCCACTGCTCGCTCGTGAGCGCCCCGGCCGCTTCGTGCTTGGCGATCTCGTCGATCAGCTGGATCTTCTCACGCACGATCTTGAACTGGGTGAATCGATCCACTGGCGGAGGATTTTCCGCCTGCGTCGTGATGTTGGTGGTTTCGGGTGTGTTCATAAAATGGCCCAGGGGCCGATCAGTTCCGGAATTGTGGTGAGGTGAGAGGTGGCTGGAGCATCTGGATCTTGCACCGAAATAGGTCGACCATCTCGTCGAACACAGCCTTAGGAACCGCATCGGCGAGCTTTTTCTCAACCTCCTCGTAGCGCGTCGTTGCCTCACGCAGCATCTGCGCATGATGCTCGATGCTCCGGGATTTGGTGTCGGCCTGCATCCTGGCATCGAACAAGTCGAATCCCAGGGAGAGGATCAGATCCTCCACCGAATGGACCGCACCGGGGACCTGGAGATGCTCCACTTCCTGGAGGCGCCAGTTGCCCCCGTTGTCCGGGTCGAAAGTGATGAGCAGCCGATAAAGCCCGTTGGTGGTATCAACCGCGATTTTCTCAATGTGCTCTTCCATATTGCTTGATGAGATCAAAGTGACAGGTGGCGTCAACTATTTTTTTTTGTCAGTGAGGTTCTTCACAGTCATGCCGGGACGACCAAGTAAAGACACAGGTCGCCGCCGAAAAGGTTAGCGATCAGATTGATCAGCAGGAGCACAAGCACTATTGCCGGCAGGAACACAAGCACTATTGCCGCCAGCGCCAAAGGGATGGTGACGACCACCTCCA
>Ga0075472_10000102_pt1 | contig 32803 bp, 48 predicted proteins | sample DEB19_08_DNA_3_FD_77014 | JGI IMG/M metagenome (GOLD analysis project Ga0075472, IMG submission 77014) | Aqueous microbial communities from the Delaware River and Bay under freshwater to marine salinity gradient to study organic matter... | ecosystem: Environmental > Aquatic > Marine > Coastal ...
CGCTGCGTCCGTCGACCGGGGTCATCGGCGACGGCCAGGACGACATCCCGTTCTGAGTCTCGAGTTCGCACTCCGCCGAACCCTCCAACGCCTGACCGCTGGCGAATCGATAGGAACCATCAATGATGACGAACGAACAAGACGCACCGCAACAGAGCGAACGGGCACAGGACACGACGCCGCGCCCGAAGTTGCCGACACATTGGAGAAAAATCCTCACGAGGACGAACAAGCACATGCTGTTCTCTGAGGACATCGGCCCGGTCGGAACCAAGGTCGACGTCGAGATCTCCGAGGTCACGATCGAGAAGGTCCGCAACGAGGACGGCATTAGCGAGATGCCCTCGCTCTCGTTCGTGGGCGCAAAGAAGCGCCTCGGCCTGAACAAGGGCAACTGCAAGACGATGACGAAGTTGTGCGAGACGGACGACCCGAACCAGTGGAGCGGCCGGATCACGCTACTGGTCGTGTCCGAGAAGATCGCGGGCGAGCCGTGCGATGTGATTCGCATCGCTCCGAAGCGCCCGGCGCCGAAGGCAAAGCCGTGAGCAGCAAGGATAGTGAGGTGGCCGCCGTGATGCGTGACGCGTTCACGATGGAAAACGGGATCGGAGACCTCGTCGGCGTCGTCGAGATGTTGCAGGGGCTGTCGCAGAACACAAAGAAGATCGCGCTTGCGATCTCGAACGACGCGGGGCCCGGCCGTGGTGTTGATGGCGGCTATATCACCTGTCTAACCGAGGCGAACATGGACGTCGCCGTCGGACTGAGGCTGGTAGCTGATGCGATTCGCGAAGGACTTGGCGATCTGGCCGAGGCAATCAGGGAGCACGGTAAGTCATGACCGACGATCTCGACGCGCCCGAACTCGACACCACCGGCCCGCTCGCACTCGACACCCGCTCCCTCCCCATGCGCGCGACCGTGCTCAAGCTGATGAGCAAGTCTCCGCTGCACGCGCGCCACGCCCTGCTGCGCGGTTCGGACCAGACGCTGTCACAGCGCCTCGGCACCGCAGAGCACGCGCTGCTGCTTGGCGGCGCGGAGGTTCGTATCGCGGACGGGCTGTCGGGCAAGTCGGACGACGCGGCCAAGTCCATCCGTGCCGGCGAGCCGATCGCGGTCTACGAGGGAGCAGCCCGACGCGGAAAGGCGTGGGACTCGTTCGCCGCCGAGAACGCGGGCAAGACGATCTACACGCGCAAGGAGTACGACCAGGCGAAGAACGCGATCGACCTGGAGGCGTCCGGGTGCGTGCTCGTCACAGCGAGCCAGCACCGCCACGCGCTGGCAATGGCCGAATCGGTCAAGTCGAACGCGCGAGCTCGGGCGATTCTCGAGGCGCCGAAAGCGGTCTTCGAGTCCAGAATCGACTGGACCTGGGCCGGTCGGTCGTGGCGCAGCACGCCGGACGCCCGTGGTTTCCGATGGCTCGCTGACCTCAAGACGACCAAGAGCGCGGACCCCGCCGAGTTCTGGCGCGATGCGAAGCGGTACGGCTACGACGTTCAGATGGCTTTGTATAGACACGCCATCGAAGTGACCGAAGGCGTCCGACCGCAGACCGTCTACATCATCGCGGTCGAGTCGTCGCCGCCCTACGCAACCGTCGTCTACGAGTTCAGCGAGCGCCGTCTCGATTCGGGCTGGCGTAAGGCGCAGGAGTGGCATGCGCGCTGGCTCGATTGCGAGCGGCGTGGCGTGTGGCCTGGCTATGCGGATGGAGCGGTCGAGTTGGACTGGCACGAGGAGGAGGACGGGGAGCTGGAGGTCGAACGGGCCATGGCGGACGACGATGGAGCGAGGGCGGAGGTGAGTTGGTGATGACCACCATCCCCGACAACCTACGAGCGCTGGCACAGGCGGCAACGCCGGGACCGTGGACCGTAGATGATAACCATCCTGGCGACTATCTCGGCATCGCGTACGGCAACGAGAACGGATGCGGGCACGTTGCTACCGTGGTCGAATTTCGCAGCGCACAGGAACAAAAAAACGCTCACTTCATCGCCGCCGCCTCGCCTGACGTGGTGCTGGCGATGCTGGACAGGATCGCCGAGCTGGAGCAGTTCGCACTGTGCATGGACCGCGACCGCCTCCAATCTGCCCTCAACCGCTCCGAGTCAGAGCGGATCAAGGCGTGCGCGCTGACAGAGACGGCCGAAGCCGACCGCGACCGCCTGGCATCCCGCGTGGCCGAGCTGGAGAAGGAGCACGCGAAGTACCCCATCGACGTATCACCCGGCGAGTGGAATCACTTTGCCGAGCTAGCCGACCAGAACGAGACGCTACGCAAGGAGCGCGACGCCGTCCGCGCCGAGGCGGAACGGTACAGGGCGGTCTACGAGGCGGCGAAGACGTGGTGCGAGACGGTCTACATCGGAAAGCCGCATCCGCGATTCCCGGCGTACCCAGGCGATGAGTTGCTGCACGCGGTCAACGCGATCAAGCACGCCATCTCAACCGCAGACGGAGGAACGCCATGAGCGAGAGGCTGACGGACGCCGCGCTCGAAAATCTAGACGCCTTCTTATGCGCGGGAGGGAAGCTGAACAACGGTATCCGCGACTACCTGCGCGTGGCACTCGCCGAACTCCGCGACCGCCGCGCGCGGGACCTGACGGCGAAGGACAGAGAGGCGCTGAAGCATGCGCGCTCGTTCGTCGCCGCAGACCTGTGCGGCGAGGAGGGATGTCAGTCATCGGCATGTGAGCGCAACGCGCGAGCCCTCGCTCTGATCGACCGCCTCGTGGCAGGGGAGGGCAAGTGAGGCGCCTCAGTTCTCAACTCATCTGGCCCTCGACCGTCATCGAAGTCTTTGAGGCTGGCGTCGAGGTTGACATCACGCTTCGTCCGGGTACGCACTCGCGACTCTGTCTCACTCGCGCGCAGGCCAGAAGGCTCGGTAAGGCTCTGCTCAAGTTCGCAGACACGAAAGCAGGCCCCCAGTGACCCGCCGTCGCGACAGGTGCGAACATGAATTCCAAGACCGCGTTTGGCGTGTCGGCGGAGGTGACGCCAAGGCGTGGTTCGATGCGGCGTCTTGGGAGGTCGCGGACATGATCGTCTGCTTCAAGTGCGGCCACACGCTGACACGCGGCCCGAGCAACGACAGCGACCCGCGAGTGGAGATCGAGATCGACGCCGCGTATGTCGCCTCTCGCTGGCCCGACTCGCAGGCGTACTGGCTTGCCGTTGAGGCGATGTCCGCAACGGACGGGCGCAACCAGGAAGTGATCGGGCTGGCAAGAGTCATCGCCGAACACGGGGAGCAGGGGGAGCGATGAGCGCCATCTACCGCAGGGCCGGCTTTCGTGAGGTCGGCGAGACGCAGGGCGGACTCGTCGCGCTGCAACTACTGCCGCAAGACATGCCCGAGGCACGAGCGCCAATCGGGCAGACGCTGGAGTTGATCGCATGACCGACCTGGAATCTCTGATCCGCGCAATCGTGCGCGACGAGGTTGCGAACGTCGAACGCTCCCGCCGATCCTCCCCGCAGGGGAACGGCTCGCCGGGTCAAGGAGACACGGAATGCAGCCAAGAATCTATGGACCGTACAAGCACAGAGAACGATGGCGCGTCGCCGTTCGAGTTGGAGGGACGACGCGATATAAGAGCTTTGATTGCCTCGCGCACGCCGAGCAGTACATCGCAGGCGCCCGCGACGAGGCGCAGGGCATCACGGTCGGGCACGCGATGACCGCGCTACTCGATGGGATGCGAGCGGCAGGGCTCGCGGCGAGCACGATCACCACGGCCGAGTTCAGGCTCGAGCACATCCTCGGAGCGCACAAGGCCAGGCCGATCCGCTGGCTCACTCATCGCGGCGACGAGGTGTATCGGGCGGCATGTGTCGACCGATCGGCGGACACACACCACGCCGAGCTCGCCCTCGCATCTCGCGTCGCGACGCTTGCCGTCAAACGCCGCTGGCTCAGGGCGAACCCGTTCGAGGACGTCGAGCCGATCGGGCGCAAACAGCACGGACGCAGCAAGCAACGGCTCCGCGTCGACGAGTCGCGGACGCTGTGGGATTGGTGCGTGGAGCGCCCGACCGAACCGCGCGCGATCATCACCCTGGCCTACCTCGTCCTGGGTGCCCGTGCGTCCGAGCTCGTGCGCCGCAACGTGCGCGACCTTGACGACGACGGGCGTCTGCTGTGGATCGAGGACGCCAAGACGCGCAAGGGAGACCGCTCGCTCGCCGTGCCCGATCCGCTCCGTGGGATGCTGGCCGGTCTCGCCAGGGGCAGGACGGCAGACGCGCCGCTGTTCGTGGATGCGGATGGCGATCGGGTCGATCGGCACTGGGCATACCGTCGGGTCCGCGAGGTGTGCGGGCTGGCCAAGGTGCCGGTGTTGTCTCCGCAAGCACTGCGTCGCACTCACGCCGACGTGGCGACGGATGCGGGACTGGCGAGCAACGCGGTTGCCTCGCATCTCGGCCACACGTCCAGCGCGGTCACGGATCGCAGCTATCGCGATCGACAGGTCACACAGGACGCGCGGCAAGAGCGGGCGTTCAAGGTCATTGCGGGAGGGAAACGGTGACCTCGTGGGAAACTCCGTGGGCAACAAACCCGAAAACGACACCGGGCCGAACGTTGCAGCGTCCGACCCGGCTAACGAAACCCTCAGTGATGCCGAGTAGTTCCGAGTCGTGCGCGAGGGGGGACTCGAACCCCCACACGGTTAAGTACTAGCACCTCAAGCTAGCCTGCTCCGTCGAGAAACCGCTCCAACCTGTTTCCCAGGTGAGCCGAACCCCTAGCGGTTCTCGATGGATGGGCAGGCGAAGTGTTGGGCAACTAACTAATACGACCACCTCAGCGCACCGCAATCCCGGCACGCCATCGTGCCGCTCGGCAGGTGCTCCGCGCTGAACGGGTACAGGTTGCCCGACCCGCACCGCTGACACTTGTCGCCGGGCGTGCCGTCGCAGCCTTTGACCGTGCAGGCCACGTAGGTCCCGATGATTGGCGTGCCGCCAGGGTGGCCGCATGGCGCAGTAAAGCCGGCTTTCATAGTGTGGCTCACTGGGAAAGAAGGCTTTCGTTAGGGCGCGTAGGCGTAATCGAGCACCGCCTGCGCGTGGTTCGCCATCCACGGCTTGCCCGGGTCGCTTCGCCGGGCCGGATCGATCACCGCGTGCGGCACCATGGACAGCGAGCGCTTGATGCCATAGCTCTGCACCAGCACACGCCACAGCCGCATCGCGTTCGTGACCTGACCCTCGGGCCACGGTCCCTTCTCGAAGCCTACGAGCTCGATGCCGACGCTCACACGGTTCGCCGGCCCGGCCCCCTTGATCTGCCCAATGGCGTGCCAGCAGCCCGCGTGAAACGGCGCCTGCTGCACGATCGAATTGCTCTCTACCGAGACGTGCCATGACGCCGGGCGGTCGTCCTTGGTGCGTGGCCGTGCGCGATTCTTGGCCATGTTGACGCCCGTCCCGGGCTTGGTCGCTGAGGCATGGCAGACGATCGCGATCGGGTCACCGTGCGGCGTCGAGAGCTTCGGGTAGTACCAGGACGGATGCGACGGGATGCGGACGACGCCCTCGCCCTCGAGCCAGCCGTCCTCGTTGATGTGGAGCGGTTCGATCTCGGGGTGGGCCTTGTGTATCGCCGCCAGGATTCGATCGAGGAACATCACTCGGGCAACCCCTCCAGCAGCGCCGTGATCTGCTTGACGATCTCGCGCCACTCATCAGGCGTCGCGTACATCTCGTCGTCGATATCGGAGAACTCGGCGCCGTTTGGGCGCGTGAACTTGCGCCAAACCGCGACCCACAGTTTGCCTTTGTTGATCGTTGTCGAGAACCCGCTTTCGATGCGTTGCAGTGGTTTCACTTGGGCAGCTTGCCTTCCGCCGCGATGAGCCATGCTCTCGCGAGCTTTTCGACGTCGGCCATGGTGGCGCTAGTCGGGTCCTTGAAGATTCGGCGGGCCAGTGCGGTGATGATCGAGTTACCGAAGCGGGTCATGCCTTAGCGACAGGCCTTTCATCCAGCAGCCCATGCATCACCGCATCACCCGCCGCCTTGGCCGCCTCTTTCATGAGCCGCTTGCCCTCGTCGCACCAGTCACAGACGGAGCATCGCGGGCAGGAGTCGGTGTGCTGGAACAGGTAGTCGAAGAGTGGCATCACGACACCCATTGCACCCGGAGATGATGGTGATTATTGATGGCAGTATGCCACGTGGACGATTTGCTGTTGATATTACTGGACGAACGTTCGGAAACTGGACCGTTGTCGCGAGGGCGCAAGACAGGGGTAGCAACAAGTCTGCGTGGTGGCGTTGCCGTTGCCGTTGCGGAACGGAGCGAGATCACCGAGGCATTCCCAGAAGCGCCAGTTGCGGATGCCAGGCGGACACAGGGAAGGCCAACCGACAGCACCGTCACGCATCCTTTGACAAGTTTAGTCCGACGTACGTTAGTTGGAAATCGATGAAACAGCGGTGTCTTAATCCCAATTCGCCGTCCTTTGGTCGTTACGGAGGACGAGGAATCGGAATCTGCAAAGAGTGGATGTCGTTCCCACGGTTCCTCGCCGACATGGGCGAGCGGCCGTCCGACGGAACGATCGATCGCATCGACAACGACCGTGGTTATGAGCCGGGGAACTGTCGTTGGGCCACTCGCAGTGAACAGCAGAGGAACAATGCCAGGTCGATCTTGACATCCGCAGATGTTGTGGAGATTAGGCGTCGTCACCGAGCCGGCGATCGTCTTGCCAGCATTGGTATGGAATTCGGAGTCGCCGCCAGCACGATTAGCAGCATCGTGACAGGTCGAATCTGGAAAGACCTGCATTAGTCGAAGTCGACCTTTCCCGGCTTGTACAGGCAGTCGCGCACGTGGTGCATCGCCTGCCACTCGGCGCACCCGCGCGGCCAGCGGAGCTCGAACTCGATCATCATCGCGATCTCGCGCCACATGCTGTAGACCTCGCCGACGCCCCAGCCGAGATCCTTGGCGAGCAGGGCGCAGGCTTTCTTGTAGGTGCCGCGAGCGTCGAGAGCGTTGTTGGGTTGACCAGCCACGGCAATCACGCGACGGGGCCTTTCGTGATGCGGTGGGGCGTACACGTGCAGATAGGCTCATCCACCACGAGCGCACAGTGCTCCTCGTGCAGATCGATGGACCCGCCCGGCTCGAGCTGCGCCATCAGGGCGGCGTATGCCTCGTCGAAACTGTCAAATTCCGTCGGCGTCTGGTCCTCGTCGGCGTCGACTTCGTGGGTGATGATGAGTTGTTTGGGCACGTTAGTTAAACTCGGCCGCGTCGCGGCATTTGGTACAGGTCACAGCGGTATCGGGCTCCACCACGAAACCGTCGCAGGGCCGGTTGCAGAGCGTGCGTCTTAGGTCGTACGTGGCGTGAATTAGGGACGACCGTTTGGAGCGGACGCGGGTCGTCATCGGTACACGTGCCCCGCGTGCTCGAAGTACGGCCGGTCCCGCGCGTCCCGCAGTACCTCGATCTGGTAGACGCTGAACCGAGGGCGGTCGCCCTCCCAGTACACGCGAATGAATCCAAAGCCCTGTTGCCAGTTCGGCGTGGTGCTCACGTAGCCGTAGTGCATGTGCTCCAGGCTCATGTGACCCATCGTCCATGCGCGGCGCGTCCGCCTGATGCCGTCCTCGTCGCGGGTTGTGCGGACCGCCATCGCGATCCGATGGACGTGGCCGCCGATCGTCGACTGGTCGGGCAGCATGTCGAGAACCTTCTGCGCCGGGTATTTGCCGCCCGATGAATTCTTGAGCTCGGCGTCCAGGTGACGCGCTGACAGGTTGCCGAGACGGACCTCGCCGCCCTGTGGCACAACGTCGATGCTTGCGGGCAAGTCGACCAGCGCCGCGAAGTTGCTGGCCACCGAGCCGTGAAACGCCGGGTTCTCGTCAATGAACCGCTTGGCCCGGTCCTCGTGGTTGCCGATGATGAGCTTTGTCTTCTTGGTCGCGAACCAGTCGGTCAGCCAGCGACCCTCAGCGACCTCCTCCATGATCGTCGCGTGCTCGACCGTACGCCGCGATTCCTTGGCGTGCTTGCTCAGGCAGTTGAAGTCGAAGATGTCGCCGCCCGCAATAACGTTGGTGACGCCGTTCCGCTCGGCGCACTCAACCATCAATCGGCACGCCGCGTTGTCGTGGATCGGGATGTGAATATCTGACGCCCACAGAATGAGCGCACCATCTGGACAGTCATCGCGGGTTAGGCGATGGACCATCGGCGAGACAGGCGCCTCATACGGCAGCATCTCGGGGTTGCGGAAGTCGGCGGCATCAAACGCCGCCACGCTTGGCCACTTTATCGGTGGCTCGATAACGGCATCGACATCCCGATATTCCGGCATCGGAGCTGCCGTTTTCACCCCGGAATCGGCAACGAGCCCGACCGGCGTTCCCCTCGCCTCTAGCGCCTTCCGCACGACCCGCATGTGCCGCTCGTCGACACCTAGCTTGGCGGCAACGTCCGCCCACGTGCGGCACCCGTGATGCTCGCCATCCAGGAGACGGTCAGCGAGAGTCACCTGGCCTCCGTTTGCGCAGGCGGTACGCAGCGTGGAGAGAACCAGATTGTCTCGCCCTTGCGTCGTTCGTCGGCCTCCTTCGTGGAGGAGTATCCGCCGCGCGCTTTCCATCCGGCACTCGTCCATCCGTGTGCTGCGAGATCGTGCTCGTCCGCATGACCACACAGCGCGATACGAAGCAGCGGATCGCTTCCGTTCTCCACGCACCATACTGCGACGTCGGCGGAAAGCGATGTGCCGACGCCTCCCGCGGCGTAGTCCATCTTTCCTGCCGCGTAGGGAGGATCCATGAACACGGCAGTCAGCCCATGCCGTGTTGTCACCGACGAAGAAAGCACGCGTTCCCAGCTGCCGTTGGTGACCCTGACGTCACGCAGCCTGGAAGACAGGTCGCGCATCCACGTGCGGATAAATTCACCCCTCCCCGCATTACCAACGTGAGGGAGTTTGCGATTGATGCCCCTCCCCGCATTACCAACGTGAGGGAGTTGGCGATTGATGCCCCTCCCCGCATCACCAACGTGAGGGAGTTTGCGATTGATGCCCATCCCCGCATTACCAACGTGAGGGAGTTGGCGGCGATCAAACAAGTGTGCGCCGTTCGTCACGTGTGGACCAGTACCTGCGCCCCAGCCGGATCCAATCCACGCGCAGGCGCCCCACACCCACCAGCCTGCGATCTTGGCGTCGTAGAAGTCTGGATCTTCAAGGGACCAGCGGAGTCGATCCGATCGCTGCACAAGCCAGGCGTGGCGGGACTCCAGGTCTGCTTCGATGACCGGGTAATCTGCGTGACGTGCTACCGCATCGGGATCGCGAGACACAGAGCGCCAAAAGTTGGCGACGAACCCGTCAAGGTCGTTGATCGTCTCGATTCTGGAGCCCGGCGGTGCGGACAGCAGCATCGCGGCAGATCCACAGAACGGCTCGACGTAGTTCCTGACGTCGCCGAATCGCGACCAGACCAGAGGCGCAGCCTTGGACTTTCCGCCGAAATAAGGAAACGGAGCGAACAGCGGAGTCACTTGCTCTGCTCCTTGCGCCGCCTAATCGCCTCTGCTGCCGCCTCGTCGAACGTCTCGGCGACGACGATCAGGATGTGATCGCCCGCGTTGCAGATGAGCGGCCCGCCGCCGTCGGACGGAACACAGACGAAATTAGAGCCAGCTGGCACCGTGAAAGAGCGTGTCTTCAAGGTGCTCACTTGCCCCTCATGAACGAGTTGACGGTGTCGTAGAACCCGGCAGGCTTGCTCGCCTCAAGGCATGCGGTCGCGGCTGCGTCGTGCGCCAGCAGCGCATCGACGAACTGTGCGATCAACACGGTGTCTGTCTTTCTGATCAGCCAGAATTCGCTCGTTGCCTTGGCGATGGCTTCGCGAAAGTCGGCGAGTCCGGGAACCGCATCGACTATATTCTCCACGTCGCCCACCTTCGGCTCGATCGCTTCCGGCAGCGCCGGCAGATCACATTTCAGAGAAGGGGTCGAGTAAGGCCGAATCTCCGGTGTCGGAGAGACGGGGCTTGGATGGCGGCACGACAGCGAGAACAGGAGCGAAAAGATCGGCAAGCACCGCATTGACGTCATCCTCCGTTGCGCCCGCGAGCGAGCGAGCGAGATAGGCGCGGCACTTCCGCTGCGCTTCGTTCCGCTGCGCCTCGGCAATGGCGCGTAGGTTCTGCTCGGTCTTGAGCCGCTCGCCCGTGACCGTGTGCGCTACGAACTCCGTGTCGTACTTAGATTTGTACTCAGCAACGAGCTTGCGCTGACCATCGATTAGGTCAGCGGCGTTGAAGCGGTCGGCGTTGGCCGAGTGGAGCCAGATGCCGCAGGTGATTACGGCGGCGGTCAATGCGGTGCTGAGCGCAACTAGTCCGACCGCGATGGCAATCACTTGCACTCCCCCTTGCACTTGCGCCCGTAGCAGAACTGGCAAATATCCTTACCCTTAGCCTTCGTAGCGGAAACGATAGCTTCCGGCGCGACCTTCACGGCGATGTACACGGCGAGATCGGGATCCGCCCGCGTGAGCCCGAAGATCTTCATCAGTGCGTCGGCGGCGTTGTAATCCTTCACAGCAGCCACGCCCCCATCGCGAGCACGCACAGCACCCACGCGAGACCGGACAGCGCGCCGTAGACGAACTGGCGAATCATCGCCATGTCTCTCCACGGATGACCGAGCGCACGTTGGATTGACTGACATTGAAGAGCTTAGCGATCTCTCGCTGAGGACATCCGACTTGTGCCAGCCAGCGGATCTGCGCAGGGTGATGCGGTCTAAGTTTGACTGCGCGGGTGTTGCGTGCCTGCTCGTTAAGCGTGGCTCACCGGCAGTTGCCCGGCTCGTAGTTGCCGTTTACGTCGATGCGGTCGAGGGTGTGCTTCAGCGATGGGCGCGCTCCCATGTCTTCCAGGAAGGCTCCAAACTTCAACCAACGACCGCAGACAGAAACACCGCGCCCGCCATATCGGTCGTAGTTATGCCGTTTCGGATTCGTGCAACGCTGAACCATCGACGACCACGATCTCCACTCGGGAGAATGAGATGCACCGTGCGTGCGTGGGTTCGTCTTGCAGTTTCGACTTCGAATCGGGCAACGCAGGCCGCACGTGACGATTTTTCCGGTCCTGAGTTTGAATGTTCTATGCGACGCCTCACGCCCGCAGTCACATCGAACGAGCCAGTTCTCGCTCTTGTTTGGATCTGGGCAGATCACAAGCAGGGCGCCGGTCTTGAGTCCGGTCAGGTCGTAAAGGCGGCGAGTCATGGATCCGTCCAGATGTCTGAGAGCACCACCCAATCGGTCCAGCCACACCTCGCGGCAGGACAAGGTACTCGCAAGGTGGTTTCGCCGTTGTGTCCGTAATCGATGCCAAGGGGGAGGTCGAATACGTGGCCGCAAGCAGGACAGGCCAGAGCCGGGCGACAACTGTCGGTCTGCACGGTGAATTGGCGCGGTTCTAGTGAGCGCTCGGCCGCGTAGAGTCTCTGAAAGGTCGTGGCCATCTAGGCGCGCTCCGAATCGCGGAACGCCCACCAGTAGAGCAGGAGCGCGGCCACCCCCAGCATGGCGCTACTTCAGCTTCTCGATCGCCGAGTCGACGACCTTGAGCACCTTGTCGTCGGCGGTCGTTTTCGTGCGCGGCGCAACAACGTGAAGGACAAGCGATGCAGCGGCCAGAATGGCGCCGACGAGTGCGATAGCGAAGGTCATTTCTTTCCCCTTGGTTTGCGGAACGGATCGCCGTCGACAATTGCCAGCAGGCGATCGAGCTTTTCGAACACGCGGTCAAAGTTGGTGCGTGTCTCCTCGGCGAGCAGATCGACGCGCCTTGCAAGCCCGGACACGTCGACCGCTTCGGCGAGCTCGCCTGGACCATAGTGCGCGGGCTCGTCCTCGTAGGCGTGGGCTGCGTCGTCCTTAGCGGCCATCGGTGCGCCTCACGGGTTCGGACGCAACGCCGCGTGGCGGTGTCTTCACTCGGATGGATAGCGTTGTCTCCACTGCGGCGAGGCGCTCTGCCATCTGCCCGTGAGACTTCGTGTCGGACTGCGCGTGATCGGCGATCATGTTCGCCAGCGAGCGAAAGCCCTCCTCCATCGCCTCCGTCTTGCGGACGTCAGCGGCGAGCCGACCTTCCTCGGCCTTGGCTGCGATCTCCATGCGCCGCCCCTCGATGCGGAACCACACCAGCAGCATCGCGCCGCACACGCCGAGCTGGAGGAAGAGTTGCTCGAGGGTCATGGGCATGCCTCGCCACAGTGGGCGTTGGCTCCGCGCCCCTCAGCCGGGCACGCGTACCGGCACCCAGTCAGCGCGGGCCATGCGCGCTCTGTAATCGTAATCGGATGGCACTCGTCGCCGAGCAGCGCCTCTAGTTCCTCCTCGGATCCGTTCCAGCACCACTCGCCTGACATTCCGCCGCAATCGGCTTCGCACGCGTACACCGTCCCCGCCTCGCCCCACGTAGGCCACGGCGGCCAGGCGTCGCCATCATCGTCGGAGTCGCAGCCGCTCGCGCCATAGAGCATCAGCCCGGCCAGGAGGCAGAGCAGCGCGGAGATGATCTCTACATCCCACTTTCGCCAGAGGCCGGACACATAGCGACGTTGGCGCCGGGAGCGGGCGGGGAGAGATTGTTAGGGAATGGACCGGGCGGTTGCGGTGGTAGTCTCTGCCTATGAAATCCCTGTCACTATTTGTCGCTCTATTTGCGTGCGCAGAACCGTCGACACATGAACGTTCTGCGCTGGAGTTGTGCGGAGATATCCCAACATATCCAGGCGTGGTTGCCGCATTCGACGAGGACACCGTCACGATGTCTCGCACTACGTATAACAACATCGTCAGGTGGCGCGACGACGTTGTGGACTGGCGAGAATGTGTGACTGCGCCTTAGGCGTCGTACTCGTAAATCGACACGGCATAGACGGAGATTGGATCCGATCCGTCTCCGAGATCTGCGTTGGCCGTTAGATAGTATTTGGCGCTGGAGGCGGGGAGGTTCCCTGTCACGCTGGACCATGCCGCCGCTCCGCTAACAGACACCTCGAGTACCGACGATCCGTTGGAATCGCGCAGGTTCACTTTGCCGCCGCCGCCCGAATTGCTTGCGTATACCTTCATGGTCACCGGAACGCCGCTCGTCTGTGACAACCTCGCCTTGCCTGTCATCTCGAGCGTAAACCCTGGGATGGCAGCGCCGTACGTGGTCGACGTGTCAATCAGGTTTGTCGGCGTCAGCGGGGTCACGGTCCTTGGACTGGTGCCGTCGTCCCTGGTCCAGTTGAGAACCTTTGCGCCCGACTGCTTCCATAGATTCTTTTGCAGCGTCGTCACATTCTGACGATAGACATCATAGATCTCAGTCTGCGCTGTGATGTTCTGGCTTAGGTATCCAGAAAAATTCTCAGTCATGGACTGGAGCTCGAACACGCACGCCGACTGAAGGATGCCGCCGTTCATGTCGACGAACTTTGCGTAATACTGCGTATTCGCGGAGAGTCCGTCGATGTACCCATGAATGACCTTGACGTGCTGCCAACTATAGTTATCGCCGGATGTGCCAAGCGGGTGCGTGCCATACGTGAACACGGACGTCGCCACTGCCGTGGTTTCTGCCGTGTCAGAATAGATGATGAGCTTGCTTTGTGTGTTGTTTGTTGAGTACAGGAGGTCGTTGCTCGTCGGAACCATGCACACGACTGCGTAACAGGCGTGCAGGTACGGCCCCGTCCTAAACGCAAAGCGCCAGCGAGCGCGGTCGGACGTTCCCGCCGTGTTTAGCGGCTCAATGATCTTTCCTACACATGAGAAGTATTCCTTGGTTCGATGCAGGGCACCCTGGTTGGTCGCCTCCTGAATCATCGACCACATTTGCGCCGACGGATGCTTACCGTTTCTTGCTAGCTTGTTTATCTGAATCGGAGGCGCGGCAGTCTTGGCCGCCGGATTGGCGACGACCTGCCGCGATCCCACGCTGGCGACCGCCAACGGATCTCCAAACAGCCCCTTATTGGGAAGTGCCATAACCTATACCCCTCCAGCACGAACGACGCGCGGACCCTCGATGCACTTTGCTAGTCCCCTCGATTGCCCCTCTCCCTTTTTCTCGATCGTCAGCCATGCGTAGCCGAAGAACAGGTCTTTAACTGCAACCGATAGCGTCGCGTCCGAACTAACCCCCCACGTAGTACTCGAGGACGACCACTCTGCCTGGGAGAAGTGGTCAGTGAAGCCGACTGGCACATTCATTCCCTGGGACTCGCCGGATGCCAGGACGGGAGGGATTCGGCTCAGTGTTGCCCGGATGTACCCTGCCGCGCCCGCGCTTGAGCGCATCCAGACCGCTACCGTCAGCGATCGCGTAACCGTGGCCGTCAGGCTGTCGTTTCCCAAGTAGATTGGCCCCATGTACACGGGCGTGTATTCCGTGTACGTGTTCGTTGACTCCGTGTACTCAGACCACAGGCACGGCGCCTGGTGTGCGCTCTTTCTATCGATGAAGTTGTTTATTGTGGCGCCGAGCGTGCGGTCGGTTCCGACGTCCATGGCCACGCCGTCGCCGTATGTGTTTGTCGCGACGAGCTCAGCCGCGTCGCTAACGCCGAAGGCGTTGTAGTCAAATGATTCGTCTTCTGCGGAAAAGTGATACGGCGGCTCGGCGTCCTGAATCTGCTCGTCGGCATCGTCAGCCTGAAAGGCGAAGTCTAGTTGCGTCGCCTGACACGACGTGTACGGCTGATATGTAATCCGATACTTCTTCGTGTTGTCCCAGGCGGGAGATGACAGCCCCGACGTGAGAACGATGTCATTGCCAGAGACGCTCGAAATAGTGCGGTCCCATGTGGTCGTGCTGGCAGGGTCGGCCGGGTCCCTTTGAATGATGCGGATCTTGTCGCCAGCCTCGAACCACGACGCGTCGAGCCCCTCTGCCACTGACACAGGAAGCCCACGCTTGACCACCGTCATTACATGGCTGTAATCGTGCGGGCGACACCGGATCGTGCTGGTTGTTGAATTATACCCCTTGTCAAACCCGCCGAACGTCGCCTCGTAGTCCACGGCTGCGCTCGGCGCGTACTGTCCACCGCGCTGGGTGTCCAAGAAGAAGAGTTCTACCTCTCCGCCCATCGGCTTGGGTGCTCCTCCCTGGGGGTCTGGTCCGCCGAGGCCGTACGAGTGCCGTGTAACCAGAGCGGCGCGGGCGTTGATACCGCGCTGTCCTGTCAGCGGGTCGCGAGCAAAGGAATCGGTTACCAGCGCTACGTCGCCAACGGAGACGCCCTCGAAGTACCGCATATCGATCGAGCGAACTACGCGCCGGGCCGCCCTGCTGAACATCGGCATGGTTGAGATGTACTCGGGCAATAGCGCCTCGATCCCTGACCCGGTTGATTCAAACTGAGCAAACGTGTTTCTCATTTTGAGGGTTACCGACCGCCCGGTTCCACCTGCGTCGTCTACTGCGGTCTGGTCCTCCAACTGCACACTCTTTAGATACGTGCTACCCCTGCTTGAACCGAAGTCCCGTGCGTAGTCGACTTTGACGACCGGATGGCACCACTCGTCGGTCTCCTGCGATGCGATCCGGTGGTTCTCCTGCTGTCCGCTGGGGGCAGCCTTGTTTGATTCCGAAAAGGTGACAGATGCGTTTGCGACCAACGGCGTGCGCCAGCGACTCAGCTCGAAGTGCCTATCCGTCCACCTGACGAACGCACGGCGCAAACCAAGATCGCTTCTGAACAACTCTGAAAATTTGGTTGGCTCATCAATGACTACGACCAACGGAGCATCCGCGCCGGGAAGATTTGACAGAGATCGCTCCCACTCGTCTCCTAGCATTTCGCCGCACAGTCCGAGTCCGAGTCCGTATCCGAGTGAGTCATGGTCCGCGTGGTTGTAGCCGATCGTTCCAGTCGAATAAACCAGCGTGTTTATCAGGTTCTCAAACGTGTTCTCGAATACATAGACCTGACGAACGGTGACCGGAGCTGACGGCTCATCTGCTCTTCTTCCGATGTAGCCAAGCGAGTCCGCTGAATTGTCGGACGCGAGTTGATACGGCGAGATCCAGCAATTGATCAACTGGTTGCTTGCATAGGACCCGACCATCAGAACGCGATCGTCCAGCATGAACAGCCCCCACTCCACCGTGCTGGGGCAGCTCTCCTTGATTGCGGCAGGCAACAGCGACCATTGGTCAACCCACTGCCCGCGCTCGTTCTCGATGTCGTATACCATCGAGTCAGTGGCAAACTCTTGCCCGAGCCTTCCAGGGGCGGACGGGCGAAACACGAGGGATTCAAAGGGAACCGACTCCCCCTGCTTGATTCTACTTTCGTTCGACTTCCCGGAGACAGAGATCTCGCACGTCTGTCCAATCTCGCCGGGATCCTGTCCTGTCATTCCAAGAAACGCCGCAACCTCGCCGGGCATCGTAATGTGCCACTCGACCCCGACGTCGCTTGCGTGCTCGATGCGCCAATACGACTTCGTTCTAAGTCCAACGTTGCTTGTAACAGGGGACGCCCAGTTATAGATCCCGTATGCGCGAGCGGCCGTCAGTTCTGATGCCAGCCACGCTGACAAGGCGTCGCAGATCTGTGTGGCCGTATAGATTCCTGTCTGGATCTCGTTGGCGCTGGCCGGCGCCCCTGCCACGACCGTTAGGTCATTTGCAAACTTGGTCGCTGACCCGTATTTCCAGTCGCGAAAAGAAAACGTGCGCCCGGTTTGCAAATGAATTCCCGGGGCGATCTCGCCGCTCCAGATGTCCTTTCCGATAACCGCGTCCTTGAACACCGCCGTCTCGTGGTCCAACTCGAGCACCGTATGAAACGTGTCCGGGTCATCGCTGATACCGACGATGCGACCCGCGAACACAAGCTGTGCATTCGCATGGGTATTGAGCGCGGACGTCGCCTCGTTCCATGTGTGAAGCCAGACGCCGACACGCTTACCGATCCAGACGCGCGGCTGCTCGCTGACGACCGGGTTTAGTTGGACGTGGTTGGAGTCGACCGCGATGCGATGGTGATTAGCGAACCGAGAACCGCCGCTGCCTGACTCCGCAGTGCCGAACGGGCTATACATGCCGCGCGTACACCCCGTAAACGACGCCGCTGTCTTGCCGGTGTACGAGATGCGCTCGGTTCCGATATAGACCGTGCCAGAGCTCGCAAAGTTGGCCGTGCTTGCCACGTTTAGCGTCGTGTCGTCGCGGTCAACCTTGGCCGTCAGCGTCGTCTCGTCGCCGGCTGAACGCTTGTTGACCAGGATGCCGAATACGTCGGTGCCATCCGTATCGACGACGCGAATCGTGCAGCGCCCGTTGTTCGCGAATGGGTCGTCGGGTGTGATGCTTTGCGAGTTGTGGAGATCAACAAACAACCCCGGCAGCACCGTCGCGCTCGCCCAGTCCGTCCCCTTCATCGCCAGCTGAATCGCCGCGGTGCTGTTGCAGTCGCTCAGGACGTACTCGACGCCCTCGATCAGTACGACGAGCTTCGCGACCAGACTTCCCGCCTGCATCTTGCCAAGCGTCGGGATGTTGTCCTGCACCGCGAGCCCACCTGGCGTGATCTGCTCGTCGCTGGGCTGCGACGTCGGCGAGTGCGTCGGAGACTCCGACATCTGCTCGGTGATCGAGGGGATGCCGCCGAAGGAACTAGGGGAGAACGGCATGGGCTAGGCCGTGGTGGCGAGGTCCCACGCGATCGCGCGGTCCGTACCCGCGACCTTGATCACGCTCACCTCCCACGATGCCGCGGTGCCTCCGACGGCGCCGACGTAGAGCACGTATGGCTCGGACTGGACGCCTGATAGCGTCTCGTCACTCCACGTCTTAATGACGCTATTAATGTAGCGATAGACGCGGACGCGATACTGCTCCCCGGCCGTCATCGCGCTGAAATCAATCGTCACCTGCAGGTGACATGACAGCGTCTGGTAAGTCGCAGTCGTGCTGTCCGACGCGAGGAAGTACTCTGTGGTGGATATTGTGGCTGCGTCGGCGGTAATTGTTATCGCCATTACATGACTCCAATCAAATCAAGACGAAGACGACGAAGCAGATCTACTGTCTCGGCTCGCGAATAAGAGGGTGTCCTCGAGGACGTGACAGACGCGATTGCTGCATCGGTTCGACTTGCAATACGACCCAGCGCGACGCGGCGGTTTTCGTACTGCTCTTTCGCGTTCGCCCAACGGCAATTGCTCGGTTCGTAGTTGCCGTTTGGATCGATGCGGTCCAGCGAGTGCCCCTCTGGACGAGGGCCCATATCAGCGATGAAATTCTCGAACTTTCGCCATCGCTCGCAGACCGCGATTCCTCGCTTGCCGTAAGCCGCGAAGTTTGGCGAGTTGCGATTCGTGCAGCGCTGCACCATTCCGTGCCACGCGGCGTAAACGGCAGTCCTGGACATGCCGTGAGGTTTCTTGTTGCAGCCGCAACTCTTGACGTTGCCGATGCGCAACGCGACCCCAAGACAGATGCGCTCGTTGCCGCAATCGCATTTGCAGCGCCACGCAACCATCCCGGGGCGCGGCGTAGTTAACGAACGCTCAATGACAACCAGTTTGCCGTGACGGTTGCCTACCTCATCAACGGTGCGACCCCGGCCGCGACGATTCGGATGCTTGGCCACGCCCCCACACTGGCGCGCTCCCTCACCCCCGCGAGCGAGTTACGCTAGCCGCCCGTGCAGTACGCCGCAATCGAGAATCCCGTAGGTGCAGCACTGCCCTGAGCTCGCCCGTAGATCGTGTCACCGCTCGCGAGGTTCACAAATGCGTCGCTGCGTCCGTACTTGTGGCAATTTTCGCCTGTCGACGTGAAGGCGTAGATGTCGCGCATAATCGTCCGCTTGTTGCTGCCGTCACCCACGCCGACATCAACTAGCGCGGCGGAATCAACCTGCGTCGCCGTGCGCGCACCAAGTCCGATGTTCATGTGCCAGATCTTGTCGGACACGGCGCCGATGCTCGTCCAACTGCCCTCACTCACCGTGCCAGCGGTGACGCTTACGCCGTCGGTGGTCGTGGTGTTCGCGCCGATGGTTCGCACGAACGAGCCCGCGCGAACCCCAGCGCGACGACTCGGCTGGCAATACGCGATCGCAGCCACGCGGACCGTGCCCGCCGTGACATTATTGGTCTGCGCCTTGGCGCCGATACTGGTTCCGCTCTTGACGTAGACCGGGAAGTAGAATCGATGCCCGCCGCCTGGTGTGCCGTTCGTGTACCAACTATATGCGCCGCTACACAGCAGATTGCTAATCTCGTTCCCTGTCACGCCGCCGAGTCCGCCAAACGACGTGCCGCCAGCCGGGTCGAACCCGATCGTTACTAGCATTCCGCGATCGGTGGCATTGGTGTACGCGCTCGAGACGATGATCTCCAGGCCGTAGGCGTCGCTCGTCAGTGTCGCACCAGACATGACCGAAGCATAGGAGCCATACGTATTCGAGGCTCCCGGCGTTACACTGGTCCCGTAGGCAGTGGACGGCTGAGTCCCGTCCGTCACGCTTGTGATGATGGTCTGGAACTCTGACGTTGCTACTGGGAATCTAGCCATTGGTTTTATCCGTCACTCACGAGCCGACCGAATCGCACATTCCACGCACCCACCCATCCGGGCTGAGACGGAACTGCAATGTCTTTGAACTTCGACGCGCCGACTAAACGCCAGCCGTCGGTCCCTGCGCTGCTGTTCGCGTCTGCCCCGAGCAGCGTGTCTGTGCCTGCGTTGCTCCAGTAAATCTGTAGATCGCGGCACGGCCCGCCCCACGCATGCCCGCCAAGTCCGCTGATGGCATCGCGAAAAAACACCTCAAGGCTGGCGTTGTCATAAGTCGCGCTGGCCTCGCGGATACGGTCGACGGGCACGCGGTCCCACCGCACGTTCTCATGCACGTACTTTCTGTTCCCACTCAGCCCCAACGCGAACCCCGTCGGCGATTCCGAGTGCCGCACGTCGGTCTCCTCGGGTGCCATGGATGGATGCTGGTCGCAGTTAAGCGGGCTATCCGGGAACCACAAGAATTTCGCCTGCTGCGTCCCGGTCTGCGATTTCATGTACGTTGCGAACGAGCTCAGGATCGTCGAGAGGTTGCTAGACATGCCGGTGGCGACGCCGGAGCCGGTGGCGATGGCGTAGTACGCGATCGTCCCGAGTGCGTCTGCGGTGTCACGCCCGATCGTGAGCACATCAGTATCCGAGAACGCCACCGCACCTGCCGTTACCTCGGAGCCGAGCGTCTGCGTACCCGTGTCGAGTCGCTGCGATCCGAGTCGAACCTTGCCGGTTGAGCGGTCCAGGACGCCGATCGTTACGTACCAGTGCGGTCCAGCCGTGAGTGTATGCGTTGACACGGCCGTGGTTGCGCCGTCGTAGAGCGACAATTCTAGTGTGGTGACGCTGCTGCCGTCGGTGTACGTGTATAGGTTCCAACTGGAGGCGCTGCCCTTCGACGTGATGTTCCGGTATGTCGTTGCCGATGGACTCGCTCCGACGCGCCACACGAGCAGCAAGGCCAGATCGCCCGTTGACGTGACGTTGAAGTTGTCGCCGCCGACCATCTTGTCGGTGCTGTCGAACGTGAGCCCCGTGTCAGTTCCGCCGCGTGGGCCGAGCACCGAGTAGGTTGGTGCGACGCTCACCGTCAGCGACGGAGATCCGAACGCAGTAGCAAGCGAGCCGCTGCTCTCGTTCATCAGGTACGCGGCGCCGCTCGTGAACGTGCCGTAGCCGCCGAGTGCCGTGGTGAGTTGGGCGGCTGTTTGGGGGTAGTCGAAGTTCGACGCAAACCCCAGCAGGTCGCGCGTGTTGGTCGAGGTGAACGTGATCGCGCAAGGCCAGAACGAGTTGCTCAGGGTGCAGAGGCCTGTACTGGTCGAGAGCGAGACGGAGAAGGAGGACGAGACAGCGTTGGCGAAGTTGGTGAGGGCGGTGGAGAGATTGGTGCTGAGGCCGGTGGCGTAGCCTGCGCCAGTCCCAACGTAGGCGGCCGCCAATTGGAGACCGCCGCCGAAGTTATCGATGCCGAGGTCAAACGACCCAGCGTTGGCCAGCGTCTCTGCCGAGATTGCCCGATTCGAACTGACAGCGGAAGACAGTCCATCGAGAGAGCGCACACCAACGCGCATTGTCCCGGTCGCGCGCTCGATGACCCCGATCCCCACGTGCCAAGACTGGAGCGCGCCAGATGCACACTCAGTCTGAACGTATCCGGTCGGTGTTGACGTTACAGATATGTAGATACTTCCGTCGCTGTACCCAAAGATTGAGTAGCTATCACCGCCGTTTGTTTTGCTGACAATCATCTGGTAGTTACCCGGTGTCGCAGACCACCTTCCGACCCAGGCGAAGACCAGATCTTGCGCATCGGTGACATCGAACACGTCGCCCGCAGCGAATCCGTCACCCGCCGAGTCAAACCCGATCGCGTAATCCGTCCCCGCTAGTCCAGTGGATGTCCGATACGTCGGCGTTCCTGCGGCCGTCATCGTCACGCCGCCAAACATCCCCGTGTCGTTGCCGCTGGCGATCTGGAACGACCAACCGGCACTCCAGGTCCCATATCCGACGGCGGTCGCCATGGATGAGGCGTTGTCGGGGTACGGGGAGACCGCGGCGTTAATCGCGGCGGCGAGCACCGTGGGGCCGGATGTCACCGTGCCCGCTGCCGTGTGGTAGTAGGTGCCAGCGGTCCAGGTAACGGGGACGGCAGAGGTCAGCGCGCCCGACGAGACGCTGACCGTCGTGCTCGCTGGCACGGTGTAACTCGATTCCACGCGGCCCGCGAAGCTGACCATCGAGACGACACTGCTAGCCCCGGCGCGAGGGCGAGCGAGTTACGCGCCGAACAGTCCGCCGACGTTTCGCGCCGTATCGATCAGATCATTGACGAGCCCGACAACTTCCTTGAGCGTGCCTTTGCGGAACATGCGCTCTTGAGCCTTCACCCGAGCGCGCACGACATCGCTGGCCTGCATGAGTTTGCCCATGTCGGCGAACTCCGGGACGAGCGAGACCAGTTTCTCCCAGATGCGCTGAACGCCAGCCGCGCCGCCTGTTGCGGTCGCAGCGCTCAGCCGGTTCGCAGCGACGTTGATACGCCACGAGTCGTCTTTGCTGGCGCTGACCGCGATGGACTCGGCGAACCGGCCCGAATCGTTAAAGGACCGATCGGACTGGTTCGGCGCGCGACTGCCCATCTTGCCGCCTGCGTATCGCTTGAGCGCCCATGACTCTCCCGCTGCGAATGCCTTGGCCGCGACCGCGCGAGCTCGCAGCGTGGCAGGGCTGGCGCGCTCGGTGATGCCGCGAACGCGCTCGCGTAGGTGGTGGGCGATGGCGTCGGCGACGGGCTTGGCTAGCGTCTTTGGGTCCAGGTTGATCGTGATGGGGTCGGATTTCAGCTGAACCGAGAATCGCTCTTTACCCGTCTTTAGGTTAGTACGGTGCTCGAGACCGCCGCCGAGGACGATGATGTTTTCGCGGCGGGTCATTCGTCACGCTCGCGGATGGCTTTGTCGACGGCGGCTTGCGCAGACTTGGCGCGCTGGCGGGGCGTGGTTTCATCAAACGCTGACCCTAAAACGACGACGATGGGCCGCGACCTGTCCCCGGCATCTCCGCCGCCTCCACCACTGCGCCCGCCGCCAGACGATCCTGACTTCGCCTTCTCGTCTGCCTTCGCCTTTTCCTCGGCTGCCTTGTCGGACGCTGCCGCCTGCGACGACGTACCGATCGAATTTGCCGCTGCACCTGCCGCGACAGCGACCGCCGTGTGCAGGCCCGCCGACTTGAGATGGAGCGCTGCGCTCCCGAAGTTGCCGTATGCAGCCGAGCCGGCCGCGAGCGCCAATTCTTGGATCGCCTTGATCGCGGACTGCTTGCCAGTCGCCATCAGGCTATCCGCCAGGACGCGCTTGAACGCAGCCGACGCCGAGCCCTGTCCGGTGACGATTGCCTCGTAGCTGGCGCCAACCGCTTCGCCGAAGCCGCTGAACACGGACCCGAGCCGCTCGAATGATTCGGTCCAGAACTCGATCTCTGAGTGCTCGCCAAATAGGGACGTAAGGATCGACTCCTGACGCCCCCTCTCGCGGGCCTCGTCGGCAGCTTGCATTAACCTGGTGAATTCGTCGGACTGCGCCCTGAAGTCGGCAATCGCCGCTTCGCGTCCACGTTGCTCCTCGCCTTCGTTGCGTAGCCGGAACTCGCCGCCCTTGACGATCTCGCCGGTCGTGGACGCGAGAGAGCCTTCACCTGCATTCAGCGCGGCAACCGCATCGAGCATGCCAGTGCGAATCGACGAACTGATGCCGCCGAAGAAATCGGAGGCAACATCGGGCGACGTAGATGATTTCGGTGCCTTCTTGCCGGGGTCTAGCTTGTCGCGATCGAGGATGTTCTGCTGTCCCGCCCCGATTCCCTTCTGGAAGTTGCGAAGTCCAACAGCCTGAGACGCCAGCGCCTGCTGCTTTTCGATCTCGCGCGTGATGAACCCGAGTTCGCCGGTGTCCTGCCTGGCGATCTGCCCGTAACCCTTCGAGAACAGGTCTCCGACGCTCTGCGCCTTCAGTGCCTCGACCGTGTATCGCTTGATGGCCGCAGTGGCGTTGTCCCACTCGTTGCCGAGGCGCACGATGTCATCGGCGTAGTCGCTCGTCGTCGTGCCGCTTTCCTTGATGACGCGGTCGAGCTCGCCCATGATGTTCTTGAGGCGACCGGCCTTGGTATCGGCGTCGGCGATGCTGAGTCCGAAGTCGTCGAGGCCCTCGGCCTTGCCCTTAACCATCGCGTTGGTCAGCTTCTCGACCGCTTCCTTGAGGTTGAAGCCGCGATTGCGCAGCGCGACCGCAGCCTCACCGACGCGCATCATCTCGGCCTGGGTCAGCTTGAACGCGCCGTGTGACGTGCGCGACGCGAACGTCAGCAGGTCGTGCTCGTTGATCAGTCCCTTAAACGAGCCGGACAACTTCTCGATGTTGACGCCGGCCGATGCGGAAGCGAGTCGCGTGTGCTCGCCGTACTCTTGAATCGCCTCACGTGCGAACGCGGCGATCTTGCCCATCGCCTCGAGCGCGCCGTTTAGCTCGTGGAGTTGTGTGCGAGCGGACTTAGTTTCGGCTTTGACGTCAATAATGATTCGGGAGATTTGGTCGCCGAGCCCCATGCTACTTGCCTCCCCCGCCCTCAGATTCGGGCGTCATCTTCCAGTGCTGCATCGCGTTGCACTGGCCGTCGAGAATCACGATCGCGGCAGACAGGTGCTCGTGGGCCGGTTCGCCGAGCACGGCGCCAAGGTTGCCCTTGCTCCAATGCACGTGAGCTAGCGCCACTTCGCGCACGTCAGGCAGCGTCGTCGAGTACCCAGCGCAGACCGTTGGATCGGGTCCGCGATACCCCTTGGCGCCCGAGGGCGGCTGCCACATCGTGAGCCGCTTGCGATCATCCAGCGGCGGCAGGTAGCCGCATCCGAGATATTGTCGCTGGAGTGGCTGCATGGATTCTTTGCACTTCGAACAGTCCGCGATGCCGAGCGATGAACGTTGGTGAGCCTCTTGGAGCCAAGGGAGGAGGCTCAAGCCCTCTAGGCTTTTGGGCTGATGTCGAATGCCCTTAGCCACACGTGGGCGCCGATCTCGTTGACGATGCGGATGTCTGCCATGTCGAGCCGGTCGATCGCGTCCTGCTGCGCCATGACCCAGCCATTCCAGTCAGGATCGGGCGAGCGCACGATCTTCAGGTCGGTCCCGACCACATCGATCAGCGCCAGCCGAGTGAGTAGCACTGCGAGTTGCGCATCGCCGATGTGCTGCGGACTGGTGTCGGGTAGCGCGGTGCGGTCTGCAATGGCGCGGAATGCCGAGCGATCCACGTGGCCGAGAACGAACTTGAGCGGAACCTCGCCAGGCGTGATCATCCCGTCCCACTTGCCCGTGTCGCGGCAGGCGGTGAGTTCGCCGCTGTACTCGGCAACCGCCTTGCGATAGGCGTCGACCTCGTCATCGGTCGCGCCGAGTGCGGGCTTCTCTGGCGGCTTCTTGAGCGCCGGATCCTTCGAGTAGATGAAGTCGTAAGGACGTTGCAGGGAGGGAAGGCGGATCATTTGAGAGTGGAGTCCTGGTAGGTGACGCTGATAACGTCGAGATCACGGAGGGGGGACGTGGCCGCGCTTCTTCCGCTCGAACTCACCCGCCAGCACCGTCGCCAGCACGCCGAGGCCGAAGCCGAGGGAGAGCATCGGCATCACGCGAAGTGCATCCTGAACTTCGACAGCGTCAGCGCGCTCGTCGTCGTCGGCCCGACGCCCGCCATGCACTCGATCGTGAAGCGGTTCTGGTTATCCTGCGCCGACTGCGCCGCGATGTTCATTACGCGCAGGCTGGGCCAGTACATCGCCACGCGAGAACCGTCGCTCGTCGAGAGCGTGAGCATGGCGTGCTTGCGGTTGGTCGACGTTCCGAAGCCGGGCAGCGCAGGCGTCAGCGTGGTCGCCTCGGCGTCCTCGGTCCAGGTGACCTTGCACGAGTCGACGCCGCGAACGCAGCCGACGATGTCTTGATATGCGTTGTAACCGCCCGGTCCGCGCAGGGCGACGATTCCAAGATCGTACTCGACGGTCAGATTTCGGTAGATGCGGCGAGTCGTGGAGCTGTTCGTGCTCGTGCCGACCGTGTTGACGACGAGTGATCCGCCGGCAGTCGCAGCCGGGTTGAACGTGTCGGAAGCGACCGCGCTTGGGAACGTGCTGTTCTTGTACTCCCACCACGATGCGGTCCAGGTGATCTCAGCCATCGGCACCTCGCCTGGATTGAGTCCGGTAATCGCGATAGCGGTTGGGAAACAGCCATGGCAAAGGTACTGCGCGTTCGCCGTGGCGATGTGCATGCGCACGCTCTGGACCGAGGTCGACGTGGGCGCCGAGTTCGGATAGATCGTCGTGCCGCCGTACCGGACTGCACCATTCACGGGCGCGCCCTGTAGATCGACCAAGAGCGTCAGCGTCGTCGTGACATGCGTCGAGATCGGGTAGCACTGTCCCTCTCCGTCGCCGTCGCCTAGCGCTCCAATGAAGCACAGGTCACCCGGATCGAGCGTCGCGGAGTCCGTCGTGGTCGGTGCGTTCGCCGTGCCGCCTGTCAGCGTCGAGCCGGTTGCGGTCGTGACCGCGTTACCGAACACGATTCCGAGCAGCGTCTCGAGCGCGGTGATCGTGATCGCGCCGGTCGTGACGCTGCCGTGTCCGGTGAGTGCAACCTTGGTCTTGAACGAGCCCTCGTAGGTTGCTTGGATGAAGTCGCCCATATCACCGCGATAGACGGTGACCGTCTGCGGGTCGATCTTCTTCTGGACCAGTCCAGACGTGTCGACTGGCGATCGGAGGTGAAGTTTGTACGTCGCTACCGTATCGACGTCTTCGCCGAAGTTTGTCTCTGCTTCGTAGTTGACTTCGAGTAGCGATGACGGTTGTCCCATGCCGCGACACTGGCGAACGGGTACTATGCGCGAGCGAGTTACGTAGTTGATCTCGTGTACTCGAACCGCGCGCGTATTACCGAATAGTCAATCTTGCCGCCATGCTCTCGAGCCTCGCTGGCGCCGAGCGGCGTGCAATCGTACGTGCTCGTGAAGTTGCCGCGACCGTCACAGCCGATCGCGTGCTTAATCTTCTTCCAGTCCTGCTTGCGCACGTCGTCCCGGTCCATGCCGTTCGCGGGACCGTATTTGTGCGTGTGCGGATACGCGACACGGATCTCATACTCGACTACGACGGTCTCCTGCGTCGTGTCACTGACGAACGGCTCGCCGTCCTCGCCGATCTCGCGCACCTGGAACCGCCGTAACGCCGCCGCTGGCTTGGTCTCGGCCCACGTGTCGAAATCCGCCCCGTCCTCGTTGCGATAGCGGCGGAACTTGTCGCCGCCGAGCGAGGTGGGGGATAGTGCCTCGATAAGCGAGTAGATTCGGTCTCTAATCGCCTCTGATGTTGCGAGCGCCATTAGCCGACGATCGCGTAGCCGGTTACAGCAGTATTGGTGCCTGCGATAGCAACGATCTCGAGATAGAGCCGGTCACAGCCAGACACACCCTCGACGACCTCGCTGTACTGGATCGCGTCGGCGCTGGTCTCGGGAATTGCGACGGCGGTGTGCGGCGCGGCTGAGCTCGCGTTGAGATCCTTCAGGCGGAACCACAGAGTTCCGGCCCGCCCCCAGACTCGCAGAGTGACCGTCATTACAGCCGATCCGGCAGTCGTTACAACACCGACGCGGATCTGATCGGGCAGCGATCCTACGCTCCGCTTGACGGTGCTTAGATCGATTCCCGCTGTAGCGGACGCCGGGATACCGTTGGCTGCCGTTGTTGAGGCGAGAAGTTCAACGACGCAGGACTCGCCCGCGACCGTATCTGTGATTGCTCCAAGTGCCATGGCGGCAGCGTCGGATGCAGGCGATTGCAAGCGAGCAGGTTAGGGCCCCTAACAATCTCTGCGTTCCGTCGCGACATGCCCAATCGGGCAATGGCCAGTTTCGTCAAGTTCGAGTCCTTCGTTGAGGGACTCGCCAAGAAAGAGCACAATCTCCACACGGACACGATCATGGTGATGCTAACCAACAGCACGCCGAACGTGGCCACGCACACGGTCAAAGCCGACCTGACCGATCTGAGCACCGCGAACGGCTACACCGCTGGCGGATCGGACAGCACCAACGCAGTCAGCCGCAGCGGCGGCACGGTCAGCGTTACCGGCGCAGATATCACCTGGACGTCGAGCGGCGCTGGCTTCGGACCCTTCCGCTACGCCGTGCTGTACAACGATACCCACGCGAGCGACGCGCTGATCGGTTACTACGACTATGGCTCGAGCATTACGCCCGCCAACGGCGAGACGTTCACGGTCGACATGACCACCACGTGGTTTACTCTGGCGTAGGCGATTTGATCCCGAAGTCGCATAAGGAGCATTAAATTGGCTGACAACGTCGACATCACCGCTGGCACCGGCACGACGATCGCCACCGACGACTGCACGACGGGACACGTGCAACTCGTCAAGCTCGCCTATGGTGCCGACGGCAACCGCACGCAGGTAGCCGCAGACGCAGACGGCTTGCTCGTCAACCTCGGCACGAACAACGATGTCACGGTGACTGGCACGGTTACCGCGAACCTAGCAGCGGGCACCAACAACATCGGCGACGTCGATGTGTTGTCCGTGCCTGCGCCGCTCTCGACGACGGGCAACGGTACCGCCGCGACCGCGTTGCGTGTCTCGCTCGCCAATGACTCGACGGGCATCGTAGCGCTCACCACGAGCAGTGCCGCGATCGGCAAGCTCGCCGCGAACGATGGCGTGGACGTCGGCGACGTCACTATCAACAACTCGACGGGCGCGGCGGCCGTTAACATCCAGGATGGCGGCAACTCGATCACAGTGGACAACGGCGGCACGTTCGCGACGCAGCTGACCACGGCGACGGCGACCGGCACCACGACGATGCAGAACGCCGTGTCCGCGACGGGCAACGGCACTAACCTGACCGTGACCGGCTACGGCTCGGCGGTTGTTTCGATCACGGGCACGTTTACGGCAACGGTAACCTTTGAAGGCTCGACCGACGCGGGCACGACGTGGACGGGGGTCACGGCAACTCAGATGGGTACGTCCGCAATGGGGACCACGGCCACGGCGGTCGGCCAGTACCGGCTGAACGTGGCGGGGCTTGATCTGCTGCGTGCGCGAGTCACCTGGACCAGCGGCACGTCCATCACCGCCATCGGGCGCGCGACAAACGCGGTCAATGCCAGCAAGCTCGTTGCGATCGCAACCAGCAGCATCGCCAAGGCAGAAGATGCCGCATCCGCCGATGCCGACATTGGCGTGCCCGCTCTCGCGGTGCGCAAGGCAACCCCGGCCAACACTTCGAGCACCGACGGCGACTACGAATTCCTACAGATGTCAGCGGGTCGACTCTGGACGAGCGCCACGATCGATGCGGCGCTACCCGCAGGAACGAACGCGATCGGCAAGCTCGCTGCAAATAGCGGTGTGGATATCGGCGACGTCGATGTCCTCACAATGCCGAACGTCACGCTGGCCGCTACCACGAACACGATCGAGGTTGTCGGCGACGTCGCGCACGATACCGGCGTGGGCGGCAACCCCGTGCAGGTCGCAGGCGCGGCGTGTGCGATGGCGGACTCCGCGCCTGGCAACCGCGTCTCTGCGGCGACTGACGTCACCCGCCTGGCGACGTCGCTTGACGGCGGTGTATTCGTTCATCCTCACGGCCCGCAGATCTGGTCGTACCACCTCGACACGAGCACGGCACAGACGGACGCCAGTGTGCATGCGGCACCCGGCGCTGGACTCTCGTTGTACGTGACCGACATCGTCATCAGCCTCGGCGCGGCGACGGCGCTGAACGTGTTCTTCGAGGAAGGTGCGACCAAAGTGCTCGGCCCGTACTACCTCGAAGCGATCAACGGGCGAGGTATGCACCTAAAGTTTGGAACGCCTAAGAAGATCACGGCGAACACCGCACTGACCATTACCACGTCGGCCAGTGTCGCCCAGTGTGTTGACGTAACCGGATTCGTGGCGCCGGGGTAAGCCCATGGCGTTGACCATCACCAATCGCGGTGTAGCGACCAACAACGCGGCAAATACCAGCTTTGTCGTCAACACGACGTCAAACTGCACGGCGGGCGCGACGATTCTTATCTGCATCGCCGCCGACAACTCGTCGTCAGGCGGTTCTACCAACGACATCACGAACGTCACCGACGCTCTTGGCAATCAGTGGCAAGTAGTCCCGAGCACGGCGGTCGTGTTCGATAACGGCGCCGCGTCAGCGGGCGTTCAGGGGTCCATCTGGTTCACGCATCAGAACGCGGGTGCGATTCAGACCACCACGAACGTCACCGTGAGCACGGGATCGACGTGTACCGCCAAGACGGTCACGTTTACAGAGGTCACCGCAGCGACTGGATTCCAAGCACGCATCAAGGCGGGCGGCGCCAAGGCAGCGGGTGCGACCGCGACGGCGGCGACATCGGGCGCGACGGGGACGATTGTGGTCGGCCAAGCGTTGGTCGTCGGCATCTACATTGAAGCAGGCACGACGCAGACCTGCACTGGCGACTCAGATACGACCAACGGATCGTGGTCGACGCTGCAGTACACCGAGATCGGCACGACGACGAGCGGATCGTGCATCGCGAGCCAGGGCAAGGTGCAGACGACCGCAGACAGCACGCAGTCGTACGACGTCACCTTGGGCATCTCGAGCGACTACCACTCGAGCTGGGCTGTCCTCGTCGAGACGCCCAACAACGCATGCGGGTGCAACGGCTCGATGGGATGGTGGTAGCCCGTGCTGCTAACCCTCCTCAAAGCGACCGCGAGCAATAACCGGACGCTCACGTGCGACGCGGGATCGTTTGCGGTTACGGGAACCGCGGCGACACCAAAATACAACCGGCTGACCGTCGCCGAATCTGGCAGCTACGCCAAAAACGGCACGAATGCAACGCTCAAGCTAGGCCGGCTCGTTGCCGCTACGTCAGGTTCGTTCGCGATCACTGGCACCGATGCGACGCTGAAATACGGGCGCGTGGTCGTCGCGGCCAGCGGCGCATACACCATCACGGGCACGTCCGCCGCGACGCTCTGCAACCGGCTGATCGTTTCCGCGAGCGGATCGTATGTCGTCACGGGAACCGCCGCGACGCTCACGTATTCTGGCGTCAGCGGGTACACGCTCGTCGCAGCATCGGGGACGTTTGCCGTCACGGGCACCAGCGCCACGCCAAGGTACGGACGGCAGACCGTTGCCGCGTCCGGTTCGTTCGACGTTGCCGGCACCGCAGCGTCGTTCGTGTACAACCGGATCGTAGTTGCGAGCTCGGGCACGTTCGCGATTACAGGCACGAGCGTGGACCTACAGCGCAGCCGGTTCGTTACCGCCAGTAGCGGTTCATTTGTCGTCACCGGGGCGTCAGTCACTGTGCTCCATGGACGAGCAATCGCCGCATCGAGCGGCGCGTACGATGTGTCGGGTACCAATACCGATCTGCAGTTTGATCGTATCTTCGCCGCCGACTCTGGCTCGTATACCATTACCGGCACCGCAGCAACGCTCTATGAATTCACGCCGCCCCCGCGCGGTCGTAAGCACGAGAGAACCTTCGCCCCGCTGCGCGCGAGAAGCCTGGCACCGCGCTGGTCACGCGTCAGACGCCAGTAGCTATCGCCTGGAGATCGAACCGGCGACAATCGCAGTGGCCGCGCCGGTCTCGTTACGCACGGGCACGCGCGAGACGATGCGCAGCAGGGAGTCCAGTTGCTCTTGGTACGTCTTGCGTGACAGCTGCACGGCATCCGCCGAACTGCCGCCAGCCAGGAACTTCGCGTACTCACCGAGCGCGACCATCTTGTAGCGCACGAGCTCGTCGACTACCTCGGACTCCGCTAGCCCGGACGCCGCAAGATCGATCTTGCGGACATCCAACTTGACGCCGCGATACGCCTCGTCGATGAGTGCGCGCCCCTGTGTGTTGCGGTGGTCTGCGGGCAGGCTGTCGAGCCAGCCGGGTAGCATCGCCTCGATATCCTGCGGGCGGACGCCGTGTGCGCCAGCGTAGCGGACGAGATTGAAGTAGGAATCGGCGACGTACGTAACGCTGTTAACGACGTAGACCCAGCGGACCCGATACATCGGATTTGGACCGACGACATCAGTGGTCAGGTTGGTCTCATCGGAGACCCACGTGCTATCGATGGTCGCATGGATGCGCGTGGACTGGACCGTATCGGATGCGGCGTAGGCGTTGTGTAGCGGGTGCTGTGCGGTCAGCGAGTTGGCAGAATCGATCTCTGCAACTGTAAACCACTCCTTAAAACCATCAGCACCCGTGACCAGGTACGTACGGCCAATGACCGCGTTAGTCGTAGCCGTAACGTAGAGGACGCGCGGATCGGTTTGCCCCCAGCCTGACGCGGCGTCGATGGTGGTGGACGGTCCGGTTTCGACAGAGCCCGAGCCGGCCGCACTCTCTGCCGTGTCGTCGTCAGAAACGTCCCAACGGAAGATCGTGACGGACGTGACCGAGGAGGGGCGACCCTCGGGCGCGTCGAATACGAGCGTCTGCCCGGTGACGCCAAAGACGATATCCTGGACCGTGCGCATCAGCGCCACTGCCCCATGAACGCAGTCGAGCGGTCACAGACCCACTCGGCGCCAGCGGTGACCGCCTTGTCGCGGTCGTGGCCCTTGAGTCGAGAGAACGGCAACTCGCGGCCGAGTGCGTCCTTGTAGTCTCGACGTGCGTTGGCGGCGAATCCGATCGCGACGAGCTCGGCGGTAAGAGCGATAGCGCGCTGGTCCAGTTCGCGCGCCTTTGCCGTGATCTGCGTCAGCCGGATCTCTCGCTTGCAGCGCAGGCATAGCCCGCACCACTTGCACGACGGCGGCAGAATCTTGGGCTTCTTGGGCGCTATACGCTGGGTCACGCCAGACGCAGCGACCGCTTCGGGTGAGTCGATCTTGCGCGGTGCCTTGGGCTTGCGCGGCTTCTGCTTGCGGTTGGACAGCCGCTCGAGGTTCCGTAGATTCTCGGTCTCGGCGTCGCGCGACGACAGCCCCAGCTTGCGCGCGTACTCCGATTCGATCTTGAGCGTCTGATCCTTCACCCATCGAGCGTGCTCAGGGTGAGACGGCGACGCCGCCGCAGTAGACG
>Ga0075472_10000106_pt1 | contig 32272 bp, 49 predicted proteins | sample DEB19_08_DNA_3_FD_77014 | JGI IMG/M metagenome (GOLD analysis project Ga0075472, IMG submission 77014) | Aqueous microbial communities from the Delaware River and Bay under freshwater to marine salinity gradient to study organic matter... | ecosystem: Environmental > Aquatic > Marine > Coastal ...
GCTGCCGATCCGAAGTACCGGGAGTCGGTTCTTTCCGAGATCGAGCAGCGCGGGTGGCACACCGTTGACATGATGGACTGGATGCTGACGCCGGGGCGGAAGATGGAATCCGTTGCTCGCATCGCGAACCAAGCCCTCACCGCCCCCGCCAGCAAGATCAACGAACTGAACGATATGCACGCCTCGCTGACTGCTCGCAACTGGCTGTCCACGCTAACTGCCGGCAAGGGCGGGGCGATGGACAGGGCGCGGCTGGAGATTCTCCAGTTCACGCCTGAGCAGATCGACACGATCATGGCGGGTAACCCCACCACCGAAACGGAGGGGTTGTTCAACGCCGTAGGGCGCAGGCTCGTGTCCTACGCCCAGGGGTCAACGTCTCTCCCCGCCGAACTGTCGCGCGCTGCCAACTCCCGTGACTACAAGCGTGTCGTTGCGTTCGACCGCTACGCGCAGTTCACGATGAACCGGCTGATGCGGCACGTATCCAACGTCATCGACGCCAAGACCCCCGCTGCCAAGGCGCGGCACGCTGCGCTGCTGGCGCAGTTCATCGGCGGCAGCACGGTTTCTGGTGTCGGGGCGAAGCTCCTTACGGCCACGCTGATGGACGGGTTCACCGGGCTTGAGGACGTGATCCGCGGGGCTGTCGTTGGGGACGACGACAAGGAGAAGGCCGAGTCCTTCGTCCGCTTCATGGCCGACGCTGCCCGCTACGCGCTGGTCGGCGGTGCCGCTGACGCTATCTACCGCAGCGCAACCGCACCTACGGCTGCGGGGGCTGCGGAGACTGCGGCGAGGGCTACGGTGCCGGGGCGGTACTTCCTCGACTTCAAGGACTTCGTCAACGGCACGGGGCCGTACAAGAACCTTGATACTCCGTCTGCCGCCCTGCGGATGTTGGAGAAGAACACGCCCATCTCCCCCGTCATCCGGCAGATCGCTGCCGAGGTTGGGTTGGGCAGCAAGGACATCCAGCGCGAGGTCGCTATCCGCAGAGCGTGGCAGTTCATCCGCGAGAACGAGGGTATGGGATCTTACTCTCCGCCTACCGAGGATAGCGAGACGGCGGAAAAGACCGCCGAGTTCCGCCGTACCATGAAGGGCATCGAGAAGGCGCTGCGTAGCGGCGACATCGCCGCAGCCAACAAGCTTCGCGGCGACATTGCCAAGGCTGCCGCTGCTAGCGGCAAGAGCGCCAGGGCTTCGCTGTATGGCAAGAGAATCATTCCACAGATCGACACGGCAAACAGGGCGAAGGCAAGGCGATGGATGGGCGAGAAGAACTGGCGGGCACTGGAGAGGTACGACGCCTTGCTGACGCAGTACGCAAAGTCATTCCCAACGGGAGGATGAACGATGAAGCGAAAGAAGAAGAAGGGGTGCAAGTAGATGGACGCGGTACTGATCCAGTCGGCGCTGTTCAAGCTTGGCTTTGCCTTTGCCGCTATTGCGCTCTTGTTCGGAGCACTCAGGGCGCTTGATCGGACTCTCGGCATTTCGTTCAGCGATGTCATGTCGGAGTTGCGGCAGGGGGACGGCATCCCCGTGGCTCTGTATTTCGGGCTGCGGATTCTCGCAGTGGCGGTCCTCATTGGACTGGCTATCGGTTAACCCGCTATGGGCCGCTTTAGCCTTACTGCTCTGGTATGCCTTCTGGCGTTGCTGGGACTGGCTGGACCCGGAGTAGCGGACCCGTTCCCGTCGCACTACGACGGGGCGATCAAGGCGGCGTGGGAGAAGTACCACCCCGGGGAAGACTGGCGCTGGTGGAAGGCGCAACTGTACCAGGAGAGCCTGCTCAACCCCGACGCCCGCAGCCACGCGGGTGCGGTTGGCTTGGCTCAGTTCATGCCGGCGACGTGGAAGGAGGTCAGCACCGCCATGCGCCTTGGCGCGGTGGACCGCAGGATGGCGGAACCCAGTATCCTGGCGGGGGCGTTTTACATGAGGCGGCTGGTGCTGGTCTGGCGTGCCCCGCGCACCGCCGAGAGCCGGCGCAGGCTTTCGCAAGCGAGTTACAACGCCGGGGCGGGGAGCCTGATACGGGCGCAGAAGAAGTGCGGGGGTGCCGTGGAGTGGGAGGGGATCTCGCCATGCCTTGTCAGGGTCACGGGTAAGCATTCCCGCGAGACGCTGCAATACGTGGAGAAGATCGAGCGCTGGCGGAGCCTCATGTCGTGAACCCCTGCGAAGTGTTTACACCCGAGATCGTTACCCTGCTGGTATTCGCCAACCTGATGGGTGCCGTATGCTATTTGCTGGACCGCTAGCCGCCGTCGCTTCCCGCTGGGCTTGGAAGGCGCTCCCATTCGCGTTTCTAGCCCTTCTGGCGGGCGTTCTCTGGCTCCGCACGCAAACCCTGGCTGCGCGGCTAGACGCCGCTACAGCCCGCGCTACGGCGGCTACGGAGCGGGCGGTGCGGGCGGAGCGCAATGGTAAACTGGCGGTGACGCTGATGGCGCGGCACACGGCGGTTGCCGAGGAGCGGGCGGGTAGGATACGAGACCTGGAGAGGAGGATTCGCGATGCTAACAAACCGATACCCCCGGGCTGCGAGAGCGTGCTTGACCCTCTGCGCGTTGCTGTGGACGGGCTGCGCGGCCTCCGTGTGCCCCCAGCCCCCGCTGCTCCAGTGCCCCCCGGCACCACCGGAGCCGCGGGAGGTAACCCCTGACGGCATTGCTGTTTACTTGGTGGACGTATGGGAGGCAGGGCAGCGGTGCCGAGAAGCGGTGGACGGGTATCAGGCGTGGGCGGAAGGAGTGCGATGAGTGGAGCAGTTGTTGACCTCAATGCTTGGGGAAGTCGGTCCAGCGACAGCCCTCGCCGCCGGCCTAGTCCTGTTGTGGTATCGCGTGAAGATGCTGGAGGAGTGGCGGGCAACAGTGGACGAAAGGATGTGGGTCATGCACGGCGAGGAAGGCGAATGAATACATCGGATATCGCCATCTTCGCTTGCCTCGCTGTGGGCTACGTGTGGCATCTCCTGCGGTAAGGAAGCGCCGGCTGAAGCTGGTCGAGGTGGTCTGGGACGACATCGCGTCCTACGGCCCTCAGTGGCATTCGGAGGCAGAGGTGGACGGGATGCAGCACGTCGAGTGCCGCTCCATCGGCTACCTCTGGTCAACCTCCGCCAAGAGCGTCAAGCTTGTTGACACCGTAACCGACGACGGGGGCTTGGGGAACGTAAACGTGATCCTGCGAAAGGTAATCCGCTCGATGCGGACCTTCGACACGATCACCGTGGAGTTACCGCGTGGCGAAAAGTCCGTTTCGTGACAACCTCGTCTTCGTATTCCCCGACATCCACTTTCCCCACCAAGACCAGCGAGCACTGGAATGCGCCCTGCGTGCCCACGAGGCGCTACGCCCCGGCAGGACCATCCAGCTAGGCGACCTTCTGGACTGCGAACTATTCTCAGCCCACCCCAACGTCAGCGTATCTGAACTACGGGAAAACTCGTTTGTTGACCAGGAGGTAACCCCTGCCAGGAAGTTCACTGACCGCTGCTTACGCAACACCCGCAAGTTCATCCAGATGGAGGGGAACCACGAGTACCGCATCGAGCGGCGCTGCATCGACTGGGGGGCCGTAGGAGTCAGCGTCCACGGCATGATTAACCCCGGGCGCTTGCTGGGCGAAGGGCGCAGCCGGCAGGAGTGGGAGTTCGTACCCTACGTTAACGCCCGGGTGCCGATGTCGCACTACCGGGTCTGCAAGACGCTGATAGCGGTGCATGGCTGGTCCTGGGCGAAGCACGCTGCGCGGGTGCATCTGGACGCCACGCGGGATTGCAGCGTGGTGTTCGGGCACATCCACCGGCAGCAGTCGGCCACCACCCGCAACCCGTTCACGGGGCAGATTCTCAGGGCATGGTCACCGGGGACACTGAGCCAGCTACAGCCGATCTACCAGACTGACGGACGGCCAACGGAGTGGGTCCACGGGTTCAGCCTGATCTACGTCGGCTCGACGGGCCAGAAGTTCAGCGAGTATACCATCGCCATCGAGAACGGCTGCTGCGTGTTACCGGACGGGAAGCAGATCAAGGTCTAGCGGTTGCACCCGCCGCCCCTTCCGCGCTACCATGCCGCACCGGCAATCCCTCCTGCCGGTATGCGGTGCGTTCTGCGCCGCGCCCCCGCCTGCCGCAATGCCTCCGCGGCGGCGGGGGCACCGCTTACTCCTCCATCAACTGCCCTGACTTGAGCAGCGTATAGTACCTGACGTGCCCCGGGTGCGTCACGGTGTAGCGCAGGATGTAACCGCCGCCCTCCCGCTTCGTCCGCGGCGGGCATACGGTTACCGCGCCCGCGGGGTACTTTGGCATATTCCTCCAGGCCCACGAGTACGCAGCCTCCATGCTGTCGAAGTAGTAAACAAGCCGCTGCCGCCGGATGTCGGTCACGGCAGGGCGGGGTGCGTCGTCAACGGTTAGCAGAGCAAGCTGTCCCATTATCCTCTCCAATGGCCTCCAGGATGCGTTTCCAGCCCCGTAGAGCCACGATCTCCCGCCGGGGCACCCGAGACCCTACCCCGGCACCTCTCGCAGCACACGCGCCCCGCTACGTAGCCGATGCCAGCCGAGTGCCCGCAGGCGCAGCGCCAGCCGGCTGCTTCCAGTGCGTCGTAGGCAGCGCGGTCGTGGGGCTGCATGGCGGTGTCAACAAAGGCCATCGTCATAGCACAGTTCGCTTCAGCCAGCAGCCGCTCCCAGCAGTCCAGCCTGCGGCTGGCGGGCGTCGGGTTGCAGACCGACTCGTGGCGGTTCAGCACTGACGCCAGGAACAGGGCGCGCTCTAGCTGCTGGGCGATGCCGTCTGGCAGAGCGACCTTGCGGTAGTCAGTGCCGCTCATATTCGTTCACCATCAGCCCGATCAGGCTCGCGCACTGCGGCACCACGGCGTTGCCCAAGGCTTTCAGCCGCGCCGCTCGCATCTGCGCGCCAGTCACGACGCGCGGCGCTTCCCACGCGGCTTGCGGGCCGGGCGGATTCGGCCAAGCGCCTCCGGGTCCAGGTCCGTCCAGCCAGCCGGAAAGCCCATCAAACTCTCCACCCACGCTGGATTCAGTTGCCCCTGAGCCTGCGGACGCAGGCTCTTGCCCTTGCGCCCATCGCCTTCCGGCCCGCCCGTGCTGGCCTTCGGCGTAGCCCACAGCCCCCGCACCGTCGCGTCCGTCAGCGTCGTGCCCGCGTTGCGGGTCGCTGTCGCTGGGTAGCCCGCGCTGCCGCTCACCTGCGCGTCCCCGGCGGTCGGGGTCGGCCAGCGCCCCGACTTCTCCAGCTTCGGGCGCGTTGTCGGCCCCACGATGCCCGGATGATTCGAGAGGCACGTCTGTCCGTAGTTTGCCTGGCACCCGATTTTCCCGCCGTCCGCTGCCTGCGGAGTCGGCCATGCGAGCGACAATGAACCGCCGCTCTCGTCGGTGGGGGGCTTCGAGGGTAGCAGCCGCCAGACCGAGACACCCGACTTGGTAACCGAGTGCTTCAAGGTCACGCACGCAGTCGGCAAGCATCGTCCGATCAAGTCCAGGCACGTTCTCGCCAACGAACCACCGAGGTCTACACTCGGCAAGGATGCGGACGCATTCCGGCCAGAGGTTGCGGTCGTCCGCTGCGCCGAGGCCCTTGCCGGCGACACTGTGGGGCTGGCAGGGAAAGCCGCCGACGACGGCATCCACGCGAAGGCCAGTTGCGTCGAACTCACGGACATCTGTCCACCTCCTGACGTTCGGCCAGTGCTTCGCCAGAACTTCCAGGCAGAACGGGTCGCGCTCTACCTGCGCCACGCACTCCCAGCCGGCGCGCTCTAGCCCAAGGTCCAGCCCGCCGATACCGGCGAACAGCGACATGAACTTCACGCCCCGTACTCCGCATTCAGCGCCGCAATCCGCGCCGCCGTGTCTACGCCGTGTAGCCGCTCCCATTTAGCGCGCCCAAGCGTGTGGAACCCAGCCTTGCCCCTGTGGTGTTCGGGGCAGAGCGGCAGCGATAGCCGGTCGTGCCACCCCGCCTTGCTGCGGTACGGGAAGTGATGCACCTCGATGCCGTGCAGCCGGCACACCGCGCAGGGCAGCGTGTGCAGCCACGCCAGGTACGCCGCGTCCCGCTTCGCCGCGATGCGGGCGCGCTTGCGCCTGGCTGCGGCGGCGCGGGTGTCGGTGTGGCCTTTCTTCATCCCCACACCGTCCGCTTCGGATTCTGCTGGCGCAAAAGCCACTCTTCGTCTTGGACCTTGACGCGCTTGGCAAAGGCTGCAGCACGAGCTTCTTGGGGCAGCGCCTTCAACCCCTCGACCTCCTCCTTGATGAAGCAGGGGATTCCGCTCACTAGAAGCTGCGGCTCATCGTCCCAGCACTTGATCGCGGACATGACGACCATCTTCCCAAGCGATGTCTCTACGACTTGCCATGTCGTGTTCACGTTAACCCTCCCGTGCTCCGGGCAGCGCCAGTATGCACCGCCGGGGATCTCTATGCCACCCGCCGTCTCGCTGCCGCAATGCGGGCAGCGCTCGACGAACGTTTCAGGCCGGAACTTCTTGCGGCCCACGCGGCGGCACCGCGGCCTGATGTTGCCAACTGTGCGGGAACATCCCGCGGCACAGTTTCTGCCATAGGCCGCTGCGGTCAGGTTGCGCGGTGGCATAGTATGCGGATACCGCGCGATTCCACTCGTCAAAGAGAACCGCTTCCGGCAAGCCGTTGACGCCCCTTGAGTCTAATGCCCATCGTCGGGCAGACAGGGCCACGCCGCGCACTTGCTCGACATAGGCGGGGTCAATCCTAGCCAGCAGCAGGGCTTCAGCAGCCTCGCGTGGCGTTGACGCGGCCCTGACGATGGTGGAGTGGTCAAGACCCATTGCCGCACCGGCAACGAGGAAGCTTGCGCCACGGTCGATCAGGTCGTGGGCGATGATCTTTCGGATGTTAGAGACGGCTTGGCTTGACCTGACCCCGCGACAGGAAAGTAGGGCTTCTTTGACCGAGTACGCCTCGCAATACCGCGAGACGAGTTCGCGGTAGATTGCCCTGGCTTCTGCCTCAGAAACCATCGAACGAGTCCCGAATTTCTTTGTGCCCAATGCCTTGAGACGAACTCTGGGTCGATACGAGTCCCGCTCCTCAGGCTGATGGTTTCGCAGCACCACCGCAGGCTGAATACCCCGTTCGACTTTGTATCTAGCAGCCATCGGATAGCCTCCTTCTTGGTTTCGACCAGTTCTGAAACTTCCCTGCCCCTTCTGCCGGCAACGGTAATCGTCATACCGGATTCTGCGTCGGCGTTCTCCAGCACGGCAAAGGCAATACGGCTGACCCACCACTGGAAATCGCTATCGTGTGTTTCCGCTGCCCTAGGTGGTTCTAGGAAGGCTTCAGCCATTGCGCTGCCTCTGAATGAAGTCCAGCGCCATCTGCGCGTACTCCGCGATGTCCCGCCAGCTATCCTCGTGCTGCGAGTTGTATTGCAGCCTAGCCAGCTTCGCCCGCACCATGTCCATCGGGTAACTCAGCGGGCGGTTGAAGTCGTAGCGCAGCGCGGTGCCCCACGCATCGCCGTACTGCTCTTGGCGCTCGCGCCTCAGGCTACTGGTATCAGACATGGGTCCAAGTCTCCCCCCTGACGATGGAATCAACGCCCTTGCGGGTCAGACCGTACCGTATCGCTATATCCGCCGTTGACTCTCCGTCGAGGAAAGCCTCACGTATCGCGAGAACGTCGCTCTCCGTCAGGTGAGTGCGCGGATGCTTGCTACCCCGTAACCAATGACAGTCCCTACCCTTCTTCTCGGTATTCCCGACTAGTCGATCCACGTCTTGCTCCTCCGTAGCCCGTAGGCTGCTATCGCCATTTCCACGGCGTTGTTTACTACCGCTGCCCATGCGCCGTGCCAAGCGAAATACGCCAGGAACACGCAGCAGCACCAGCACAGCACTTGCCAGTACGCAGTGTCCTTGTACGGGCGGTACAGCGTCCACCAGTACGGCAGCACGCCGGCTGCGAAGAAGGCGGCTTCAGTCATCGGCTGCGTCCGTGGCGACGAACCACTCGTCAAGCTCGTTGTCGATGTAGCGCCCGATCCAGTCCGCAAGGGACTCGATCTGCTCCTCGGTCATGGTCAGGTGTTCCTGGTACTTGAGGAACTTCCTGATTCCCCCCAGCGTGCCCTTGTCGATGCAGTCTTTGACAAGCCTCCATGTTCTGACTTTCAGTTCCATGCCTTGGTTACCTCCACTGTCGTCCTGCGGTCCTTTCGCCTAGCCTCGTGATTCTCCACGAACAGGTAGCGCACCACCCGCACGTCGTCGCTCTCCAGCACCCCGGCCTCTTGCAGCGCGTCCATGATCTGCTTGGCGTGGTTGTCGAGGTCGCTGTTAACCGGCGCACCGTAGAGGTGGATGCTGACGCGCACCGGCTCGTTGATCGCCGGCTGCTTCCACGCCGCGCTGAACGCCGCCACCAGCAGCGCGCGGTGCGCCTTGCTGCGCGCTGGGTAGTACGGCTTGCCCCAGCGGGGCACGCGGATGCGGCCCTGGGGGACTGGGGTGCCGAGCACGGTGCAGGAAAACAGTATCACCCCTCCCCCTCCGCGAGCGCGGCTTCGAGTCGTTGCAGTTCCCAGCAGTTGTCGCGCAGGCCATCGCGCCAGTCAGCAGCCTTGTCGTGCGCGATCAGCGCCCTCGCCGCCGCCTCGATGCGGGCAGCGCGCTCCAGCAGCGCGGCGAGTTCGGCCCGCGCCTCGTCGCGCTCGCGCCGCATCTGCTCAAACTGCACCGCGGCCTCTGCCGCATCGCGCTCGGCCTGCCCCAGTTGCCGCGTCAGGTCTTTCGCCGCCTCCTGCATCTGGAACAAGTTGCGCTCGGCCTGCTCGGCGCGGGTGACGGGGGCGCTCACAGCGGCACCATCAACCGCAGCGCCAGCAGCGCAGCGGCGAACGCCAGGGTCGCGGTTGCCAGCGACAGCAGCGGGGTCACGACACGACCCCAAGCCGATGCCGGCGCGTCTCGCGGCTGTAGTCCGTCAGCGGATCATACGGTTGCGCCAGAGACGCAGCGGCCCACGCCATGCGCTGAACCTTGTCGAGGCGCGCGTTGTATTCCGCCGGGGACTCCGCGGGGTCGTTCCACGCGCTGGCGTAGACGTATTCGCAGCCCAGCAGCCGCGCCGCGGCCAGCGCGGCGGGCAGCGTGGCGCAGACGGCGAGCGGGCGGGTGTTGTGCTCGCTGCGGGAGACGGTCCACTCGGTCGCCTCCTGGTACTCGCAGCGGTATGCGTGGCGGTCGTTGACGATGGTGGGAATCACGGCTTCTTCTCCTTCCTGCGCTTCGCCATGCAGTCGTAGCACAGCGGCTTGCGCTTCTCGTCCTTCCAGTCCTTGCACCAGCGGATCTTGCGACCGCATTTGCACTCGCGTTCCATCAGTCCCCCCAGCTCGGGTAGTCATCCGCCGGTCTGACTGCCGGGTTGAAGGCAAACAGTTCTTCTGCGTCTAGGTAGCACTCCAGGCACCATAGGTGCCCCTTGGCGGTGCGGTCGTCCTCGGTGCCGCAGGAGATACAGGCTAGGTCGTAGAGGCTCATGGCTGCTGCTCCTTAACTGCGCTCAGCGCCAGCGTCAGCCAAGCGGCAGCTTCGAGGCGGTCCTTCCACGAAAGCGTAGTGACGGAATCGTCGGTGCGGTTGATGTCCAAGAAGAACCCCGCGTCGCTCTCACGGACGCGGACTGGCCCGGGGTTCTGGTGGTGGACGTAGAACGATGAAGACATTGCATGACCTCCGGTTAAAGTGCGGTAGCCCCCCAGCGCACTAGGCTACCGCGTTGCCCGGCCCGTCCTGGAAGCTCAGGTGGCTGGCGGGCGTTGCGCGAGTCGGCTAGAACGGAATGTCGCCGTCGTCCTGCGGCTGCGGCGCTGCCGGGTTGTACCCCGGCAGCGCCGGCTTCTGCGCCGGCAGCGGCAGGCGCGGGGCGGCGGGTGCTTGCGGCGTGGGGATGATGTCCCCGCGCAGGATGCCCAGAACCACCGTCGTCGCCTGCCCGTCGCTGGCAGCGACCCCCAGCGCAGCGTTGATGCGCTGGAAGTCTGCCAGCACGTCCGCTTCGGGGCGTGCGCTGGGGCGCGGAGCCGCAGCGGGGGCGCTGCCACCGCCGCCGCCGCGGTTGCCGCCACCGTAGCCGGGCTTGTTGGCGCGCTTGCCGCAGGAATAGCTGTAGCCGCCGCGCTCCTTCGTCCTGCCGTTGCCCTCGAAGTCGAAGGTGGTCCCGGCGGTCAACTGGTTCTTCGGGGTCGTGTTGATCGTGTACGTCCCCTGGTTCCCGGCCTCGTCGGTGCCGACGAAGTACCACGCGACGAACGATCCGTTGTCCCCTGTCCAGGTTTCCGACTCGATGATGTGATCGACTCTAATTTGCACTGTGTTGCCTCCGGTTGTTGAGATGCGGTCGCAGCGAGCGGCGGAAGCTGTTGCCCGCCGGCCCATCCGGCGGGTGCTCGCTGCGACCGATGCCTAGTGTATACAACGGGCGCGTTAACGGATGCAATACCCAAAACGCAGACTGGCGCAGAATTCTGAACAGAAGGTGAAAGTGGCGGGGCGCTTGACTTGTAGCCGCGAGGGGGAGTAGAAGGGGGGCGTGCAAGTCGAAAGCATTTCAACCCGTCCCCCCGGCAACCGCGTTGCCACCCCGGCTTGCACAAGCGCGGCGGGGGGACTCTTTGCGTTCGTAGCTGGCGGGCTTTGTTCCCATTTCACCCGTCGTGGGCTACGGGCGAGTTAGCCCGGAACACACCCCCAAGCCGGGAAGCGCCGGGGACGTGGCCGAAGGGCCAGGACGGGGCGCTTGAGGGAAATGGACCTTCGGGTCTCGAAATACTGTCCGCCGGGATACCGGCACCCGTGAAACGACGGTCCGACCGACGGGCAAGTTTCGCGGCGGGTTTCGCTTCTTTCAGCGCTTTTCCGGCACTGAAATGGGAAGCGTTTACCCGCTCACTCCGGCCACTCCCTCCGGGCAAGCAGTTACGCAGCGCGCTCAACTTCGTTTCGCTTAACGCTATGCAACGCAACGCTAATCTACGCTACGATGCCGCCGCGATCCGCGATGCGTTAACACCGGCTGACGTGATGCGCCGGCACGGGCTGGACGCGCCGCGTCGGGGGCCGTGCCCGCTGTGCGGGACCAGCGACCGGAGCCAGGCGTTTGCGGTTTACCCTGACGGGTTCAAATGCTTCGCGTGCGGGGAGCATGGGGACTCGATCGACCTTGAGGCCAAGCTTTCCCGGGTCTCCCCCGGGGAAGCCATGAGGACGCTTGCGGGGGTCCTTGGCCTTTCCCCGGGAAAGCCCCCTTCCGACGCGGCCAAGATTATGCGCCAGCTACGTCGCGACCAACGCGCCACGGCCAAGCGGGCAGTTTCTGGCTACCTGAACGCCCTGGCGGACTCGTGCGGGGCAGCGGAGAGATGCGCGGAGAACTGGCAACGGGCAGCGCTCGAAGCGGGGACTGAGGCTGACGTGAGGGCGTGCAACGCGAGGGCCGCGTTCTGGCGGGCAGAAGCCGCGAGGGCGGAAGAAGCGGGGTGGCGGGTGTCTCCCGTGGCCCCCGCGCCCCTGCCGGAATGGCTAGAAGCGCGTCCTAGCTGGATTCCGGCAGGGGCCAGGCGGGGCTAGAGTAGCCCCCGACGCTTCAGTGCGTCGTGGAAAATAGCGTTGAATTCGTCGCCGGCCACGTCTTGGTCGCCGCGACCGCCATTCACGGCCATATCAACCAAGTCGCCGCCGGGGCCGTCGAAAGTCGCCCAAACGCGCTTTCCTGCCAAATCGGAGCACGGCCAGCGTCCCGTGCCCCATTCCCCACGCGCCCAATCGGACGTTTCGCGGGCAGACAGACTGACAGTGACGTATCCAGGGCCTTGTGAGACTCGCATATCGGTTAACTCCATTCACTGGTTGGGGCCGCTGGCCGGGAGCTATCCGGCAGTGCGGCGGGGGTTAGAGCCAACGATGCTTCAGGGCGTAGCCCCCGGCGCTGTCCGGCTGGCTGTTGCGGGTTCCGTGCGGCTCCGGGGTTCCCTGGGGCCAGAGGACGGACCCCAGCGAATAGACGGCGTGGAAGCCAGCGTCCATGCCGCAACCGGCCACCCGGAGCGCTTCGGTACGCTCTTCGTATGACCAGTCGAGGGCGCGAGCCGCGTGGAACGTCAGCCTCAGGGGTTCCCCGTCCTCGATAACGTACAGGTCCATGCAGCGGGACATCCCGGATGGCGCGACCTTGCGGAGCACCGTGTAAACCGTGTCCCCGGGCTTCAGCCACTTGCGGAGCATCTCCACTGATTCGAAACGGTCAGACTTCTTCCATGCCATTGTGTTAACTCCCTTCCGGTTATGCCCGCGGCGCTACCGCGGGGATGGCCTCATCAGCGCGGTAGCTACCCGCTGACCCCGGTTGCCCGGGGTTTCGGCTTAGTCAACAAGCCGGGCAGCGTACCTGAGCAGAAAGCCGAGTTGACGCGCTTCGTGATGCCTTTCCGACAGGTAGTCGTCGTACCCGCAGGCCGAATAGTATTCGGTGTCGCGGGACCCGTAGCGCGGTTCCCATGACAGCAAGGCACGAGACTCCGCCAGTAGGTTTGCGCGGGTTGGATTGGCTGGGACCCCTTTGGCGAGTTTCCTCGCGTACCCGTAGCGGAAGCGACGGGAAAGGCCGGGCATTGCCCGCAATTCGCGCAATTCTGCGGCTAGGACGCGGCGTTCGTTGCGGCGGTTTTCGATTAGTTGGCGAGATGTCATACCGTTAACACTCCCTTCCCGCTACTCCGCGGGGTCTCTAGAACGTCCGCCAAACTGCGTACAGCAGCGTTGCCCATATGCCGCCCCCTGCCAGGGCGACGGCTGCGATCTGCGCGGGGGTCACAACAGCCCCGCCTTCGCTAGAGCAGCGCGTGCATTATTGAGGAGATTTATCCTAGACTGGCGCTCGGATGGTTTTGGAGTGCAGTTTATCCACCCCTGCTTTGCAACCTCGGTTTCGAGTTCTTCGAGAGCGGCTGCGAGTTTCGGCGCGGCGATAAACAATCGAGCATTTTCGGCATCACGGAATTCTGCAATGGTGGTCCCGTCGTCAGTGCAAACCCGAAACATGGGCGGCTCGATGCTGGCGTGGATTAGGTGCCACGGCCCGGGTGTATACTTCGCTTCTTTCATCGGTTGATCCTCCAAGAGCTGCGCGGGGGTCACAGGCCCGCCTTTGCCAGCGCAGCGCGGGCGGCGCGCGAGACTACTGAGAGCGCGCCCGGGTCATCATCATCAGCCGATGCCGCCATGGCGCCACACTCGCGGACGATGCGCTGAAGCGCCGCCGCCAGGTCAGGCGCGGCGGCGATGAGGCGGGCGCAATCCGGCAGCACGGTTTCGGCCACGTTGCCGGTAGCGTCTCGCACGGTTGCGGGGGCGAACGGGTCCGCCGGGTAAACGGCTTCCCAAGGTCCGGGGAGTGTGTACTTCGCTTCTTTCATCGGTTGATCTCCTAACCCCGTCCCCTGCTTCGGATATGGGGACTGCCGGGTTACACCCGCTTACGCGGGTGCCGTCACCTGTGACGGGTTAGGGTTGAATCGGGCGCTGGGTATTCGGGTTCACTAGCATTGAAGGGTGGACGGGGGTTTTGACTAGGGCGTGATGCTGCGATCCAACCCGACAGAAAGATTCAAGGGCCTTTCGCGATCGGTATTTACACACCACGTAATCACCAAATACTGTGGCTGGGTAAGTAATGGCGAGACATTCAGCATCGGGGCGGGATATGTATTCGTCAAGACGGCCCATTGGAACATATGCAAGCCTAGTAGCCATTAGTGCACCTCCTATTTAGACGTGTCGCAAGCCGGCTTACGCGCCGCGGGGATGCGGCGCGCCATCGCCCGTGGGGCTAGGAATAGATTGGTGCGATGGGGAGCACGTCCCAAGCGTAGAACGTGGCCACCTTGCCCGTGGCATCGACGCGAACCCGCACCCGTTCTGCTGGCTTGTTGCCCATGGGGATCACCGCGACGACTTCGCCATAGCGGGCGCCGCGCATCCACAGGTCAGTCCCTGGGTGTAACTGACAGCGCTGTCCTTCGGAAACGGGGGACGTGCGGGTAACGTCCATTACTCTGTCTCCATTCGGTTAGTGGCGGCAACGTCGCCGCATGGCCAGTGTATACACGACAACGCGGGCACAATGGAAGGGGTCTGCACAACATTACGTAAAAACCCGGCAACGGCCGGCTCGAGTAACAAAAGCCGCGGGGGCTCCACACGGAGAAGACACCCCACCGAGCAACAAGCGCCACCGCCGCCGCTCGCCGCTGCGGCTGCGCGGCTGCGACGACCGCGGCTGCGCGGCTAGGGGCTGCGCTGCCGCCGCGACACTCCCCCCGCGCGGCGTTGCCGCTGCCGCTGCCGCGCCCGCAGCGCTGCGCCGCTGCCACGCAGCGCTGCGGGGGTAGCTACCCTGCTAGCACCCGCCCCGCGATCGCGGCTCTACGGCCACTGTAGCGCGTCAGCGGGGCATGCGCAGCGGGGGCAGGGCAGCGGCAGGGGAGGGGGTGGGGGCCGCGAGGGGGAGGGGGCCGCGAGGGGGCGGGGGTGCGTGGGCGCGTAGCCGCCTCCGCCACGCGCATCGGTGCGGCGCGGTTTTCCCGCAGCGTGGGGCGTCAGAGCAGCGGGGGGCCTGTTGACACCGCTGCTGTAGCTGTTACCGTAACGGTTATGGGACGTAGGGCTGGGGAGGGTACGAAGGTGATGCGGGTTCCCCTGGGGTTGGTGCCTCGGGTTGCGGAGTTGGTTGCTGAGTGGCGTTCTGGTGGGCAGCACCTACCTCCCGCAGCGCTCCCCCAGACTAGCGCAGAATTGAGACAGCCCGCAGAGGCCGTGTTGACACCGAAGCAGAAGGCGTGTTACGTTTGCGGGCAGGTTGGCGGGCATAGGATCAACTGTCTGTTTTGGAGGGCGTAAACATGGACGCAGATGAGTGTGACCGGGCTGTTGAGGAGATGATGAACATTCTGGACGAGGGGTATCCCACGGACCAGAGGAGGATCGTGGCCTTGCTGGCGATGGCGGTCCACGAGCTTATCCACATCTCCCGGGTGGTTGTTGACAAGGAGGGGCTGCACTGATGGAAGAAGTAAACACCAAGCCGAAACGGAAGCCCGGGTTTCTGGTTCGGGTGAGCGAGAAGGCGCACCGCGAGTTTGCGCTTCGCAAGGCTGCGGGCCAGGGCAGCGTGGCGCAACAGATCGACGCGCTGCTGTTTGCGGAACCGGAGGATGATGCTGCTTGACTGCGGGGGGAGGTATGGAATCCCCCTGTCTGAGTGTTGAGGACTTCCCCCGGGAGGCGTTCCTGTACCACCTGATGGCGTGGGCTTTGGAGTACCAGTTGCAAGAGTCCCGACGAGAGGTCCTAGCGGCCATCTACGACGCGATGGGGCTGCTGCCCGGCAGGGCTGGCTGCGCGGGGGAATGCTGATGGAGGCCCGTCCTAGCGCAGTAGAGGCCGCGAAGCGGTGTAGCTGCAAGCCCTGCCAGCCGCGGCTGGCGCTGGCGATTGAGCGGGCGATACGGGAGGCGGAGGAGGCCCTCATAAAGCCAGCGGAGGCATTCGTCGCCTTGGCAGTTGGCCTTTGCGCTAGAGAGGCGTGGGATCTTGACGATGGGGGCACACCTGAATACGAGGCACTGATGGACGCGATTGCGAGAGCGAAGGGTGTCTGACCGTAAGCCCCACGATTGGGTTCCCCCCGAGAAAGAAAAGTCTGGCAGGGCGGGTGGCAACCGCGACCCGCTGCTTGTCGGCAAGAGCGAGCAGCAAGCCTTCTGCGACGCCTACAACGAGTCCCCCAGCGCGGGGGAACTAATGCGGCGATTGGGGTGGAAGAAGCACCGCTTCGACGCGCAGGTTAAGCGGCTGAGAAGGCTGGGGTATCCGCTCAAGCAGCACAAGCGCGGCAGACCCCCGGGGACCACGAATGCGCCCGGGGTTCTCGTGGGTAAGAAGGCTCCCCCTCCGGTCCTTCCTGCCGCCAGTCTGGCCATCCAGCAAGCCGTAGAGTCCAGCGGCAGCGACCTGCCCGTGCTCCAGCGGTACGAGGGGGCACTGGCGGGGGATGCGGCGACGGTGGAGAAGAAGCAGCGGTTCGCTGCCACCTTCGTAGCCAACCGGCTGTCGGTGCAGGCGACTTGCAAGGCCACGGGCGTCAGCACGGCGACGTACTACCGCTGGCTGCGGGAAGACCCGGGGTTCGGGGCGATGGTGCGTCAGGCGTGCCAGGAAATCAGCGACGAGGCTGTCAGCGTGGGGGTGAAGCTGGCCTTCGGGGAGGAAGGTGGCAGACCAGACGCCAGCATGGTGCGCTGGGTGGCGGAGAAGATGAATCCCGAGCGATTCAGCCGCGAGGTGCGGCACGTCCACAGCGGGACCATTGGGCACGCTGCGCTCCAGAACATGACACCGGAGGAGAAAGAGGCTGAGTTGACGAAGATCCTGCGGATTCGGGGTATTACCGGGCCGGTGGACATTGAGGACGCCGAGATCCTGAAGTGACCGCAATCCACGACCCGCGGGTAGACAAGGCGCTGACCTACCTGTGGGAAGACGAACTCTACCAGTGCTCGCAGAACCCCGTCCGGTGGGCCAAGTTCCACGTTAACACCAAGGACGAGCACGACCCAGACAACCCGGTCAAGAACTTCCCCGACAAGGACTACCTCTGGTACATCCTCGAACAGTGGCATTGGGGGGAGAACATCCAGTTCGTGGTCAAGAGCCGCCAGTTGGCGATGAGTTGGCTGCTGTGTGTTTACGCCTGTTGGACAGCTAGATTCAGGCCGCACTCGCTGGTGCTGTTCCAGAGCAAGAAGTTCGAGGACGCCGCGAAGATGGTGTTCCTCAAGTGGCCCAACACCGCCCGCTGTAGTTTCATCGAGAACAACCTGCCGCATTGGCAGAAGTTCTGCCGGGACGACAAGGGGAACTGGCTCCCCATCGACCTTGCTACGGCCTGCACGGAGGGGGCTATCAGCTACCCCAACGGGAGCCGCATCGAGGCTATCCCTGAAGGCCCGCAGCAGATCGAGGGGCGGGTGCCCACGCTGTTCCTGAACGACGAGGCCAGCCTCCAGGACGAGTGGCGCGCGGGGCATTCCGCCTCCCTGCCCTGCCTCGTCGGCGGGACGAAGAAGGGGCGGGGCATCACGGTCAGTACCATCCGCATGCCCTCAGATTACTCGCAGGAGGTCGAGGACTGCGCGCTGGCCGACCCGGACAGCATCATGCGGGGACTTGGTAGTTTCCGCAGCAAGAGCGGGGTGTTGACACTACGGGTACACTATTCGGCAGACCCGGAGAAAGACCCTGCAACGGAAGCCGGCAAGGAGTGGCTCGTACACGCCTCCCAGGGCTACCTGGGGGGCATTGGGAGCAACGAGTGGCAGTCCCACATGGAGATCAACCCGCAGTCCACCAGCGGGGAGCGGGTGCTGCCGATGTTCAACCACATCAAGGACCGGGTGGTGATAGACGACATCCCCGCGGAGGTGTGGGGGCAATGGTCGCTGGACAGCGGGCTAGACTACGGCGCTAGGAACCCCACGGTGTGGCTGGTCTTTGCCAACGACTACGAGGGCAACCGCTACCTTGTTAACGAAATCAGCATCCCCACGAACGAGACGGGGGGCATCGCGGGGTTCTGCAAGCTGATGAAGGAGGTGCCGCATTTCGAGCGGCTGAACGGCAAGATCCACGCCGACCCCAGCATCTGGAACACCGACCAGAACACCAGCAGCGGACTGGTCAGCAAGGCTCAGATCTTCGCCCAGCACGGTGTTTACCTAGTCCCCGCCCAGACGAAGGGGAAAGAGGCAGACGACATCCTGCTGAACCGGCTGAACGGGTACTACTGGTCGGATTGGGAGTCAGACGACTTTGAACCCAGGTTCTTCATCTGCCGCAGCGCCAAGCAGACCATCCGCGCATGGCCGCTGATGCTCTGGCAGGACTGGCAGGAGGCGCTGAAGCAGCACCGGAGCGCCAAGGAGAAGATGGTGGACAACTGGGTTGACCAGTGGGATGCCGCCAAGTACGCCGAGGTAGCCCGCCCGCAGCCTGCGTACGCCAAGCCGGCGGCTCCGGTGGGGTCGTTCCGGTACCTCCAAAAACTGATCCAAAAGCAGGCCAATGCCACCCGATACGCTCGTTCTTGAGGTCAAGGTCTGCCCCCGCTGCGGGAAGCATTACGCCCTACCCCCGCGGATGGCGCTGCGCTGTAAGTGTCAGCGGTTGACACGCAAGCGGGCAGGGGCGTAATATCGCAACCGAGGACTTTCCTTAGTGGCGTATGAACTGCGGTGCGACAATGCCGTCTGCGGTGTGGTTCTGGAGCGCGGGGACACCGGGCGACCGTCGCTATCACCAAAGCGGCATATCTACTGCCCTCGCTGCCAAACGCTGGTTGAGGCGGTGGAGGAGCAGGTTCGGCGTGAGGTGACCGCCAAGGCGCTCACCCTGGCTGCGGAGGTCGAGGAGATCCGCAAGCGGCTGATGCGGGAGATGTGGCCGGTACAGACCAGCGAGGACCAGACCCCCCGGGAAGGGCTGAGTATCTACCCAAGGATTGGATGACCAAGCGCGAGAAAGTGTCCCTCTGGCGGGGGAGAATCGAGAGGGCAAAGGAAAAGCGCAAGGCTTTCTTCGAGGGGACGGAAGATTGCCCTGGCGCGGACTTTGGCATTGCCGCCTACCGCGGCGAACTCAAGCCGGAATGGTGGTCCCCCAGCGACCCGTTCGTCGTTGTAAACAAAACCAAGAGCGCCATTCGCGCTGCGCTGCCGTCGCTGCTGTACGCGAACCCCGAGTTCCGTGTGTATCCGGCGGCTGTGGACATGGAGGAAACGGGGGTAGACGTAGCCTATGAGCGAGCGCGGGCGAAGGAACTCTGGGTCAACCACGTTTGGAAGGAAACTGAGGGCACGACTCACGCAAGAATCGCAATCCAGAACGCCTTCTTCTCGCTCGGCGTGCTCAAGTGCGGGTACCGCTGCCACTTCCAGGACGACACGAAGCGCGGCGTCTTCAAGCGCACGGAGGACGGGGAGTATGTCCTGGATGAGAACGGCGATCCGACGCTTGCTCGCGGCGAGTTCCTTCTGGACGAGACTGGTGAGGTTCTAAGGGACGAGTACGGCATCCCCATCACTCACCCCGGGAGCATCACGAAGGAGGAGTGGTTCATCGAGGCGGTTGATCCGCGGATGATGCTGTTCGACTGCGACGGCGGGCCAGACTTCTTCCAGCACCGCTACGTCATCGAGGAGTGGTGCCGCCCGCTGACCGAGGTCAAGGACGACCCGCGCTTCTCCGCGGCTGCGCGCAAGCGGCTGGTAGCGAGCGAGGCTGCCAACGGGCCGGGGAGCCAGCGCAAGAGCGTTTTCGAGACGGCGCACCGCTACGACGCGGACAACACCGTTGTCGAGAAAGACGAGGAGATGCTGCGGGGCTACGACATCTACTGCTTCCAGACCGGTGAATACATGGTGCTGCCCGAGTGCGGGGTTGATGAGGAGAACGACGAGTTCCTCCTGATCGACGCCATCCCGCCGGGTCTGGAGCACGGGCCGTACCGCTTCCTCAAGTTCACCGAGGACGCGGGAACCGAGTGGTATCCCATCCCCGACGCTATCGACATGGCGCTCGTGAATCAGGAATACTGCATCACTCGCTCGCAGATGATGATCCACCGCGACCACACCAAGACTCGCTACCTCGAAGCGCCGGGTGCGTTCGAAGGCGAGGGCGTGGATGCGGAGGAGGAGCGCGCCAAGTTCGCGCACGGGCCTGACGGCACGCTCATCAAGGTGAGCAACATCAACGCCATCCAGCCCGCGCCCAAGGCGCAACTCGACTCCTCGTTCATGCAGGCGATTCCCAACATCGCAGCGGACTTCAACGAGGTCGGCGGGATGCCGGGCGAAGTGCGCGGGGTTGCTGACGCAGATACCGCAACGCAGGCCAGCATTCTGGCGAGCGGCGCAGAGACCAGGAATAATGATCGCCGCGATAATCAGGTGCAGAAGTTCCTCTGCGAGGTTGCCCGCGCGCTGCTGATGAGCGGGCAGGCCAACGCGGAACTCGACTCGCTGGTCATCGAGAAGGTGGTCGAGTCGGCTGGAGTTGCGCCGTTCAAGGCGCGCCGGCTGACGCCGCCCGAACTGCTGGGGGAATTCGAGGTCACGCTGTCCATCGGCAGCACGCTGCCCAAGAACGACCCGCGGACGCTGAACAACCTGATGAACCTGCTGAACGCCCTGGCGCAGAATCCGGCGCTTGGGCAGTTCAAGGGGCTGATGCGGCGGGTTCTGGACGGGCTTGGGCTTGACCCGCTGCTGGCCGAGGAAATCTACGAGATTGCGGTTGTGCTGACGCAGCAGGTGAACGGCGGCGATGCGGCTACGCCCGCGCAGAGCGGGCAGGTGCTGGGGGACGACCTGATGGGAATGCTGGGCAACATGGCTGGCGGGAGCCAGACGGGAGCGCCGGTTAACTGATGCCTGCTTACGCCTACGAGTGTGTGAACCAGCACGAGACGGAGCGCGTTTTTCCCGTAGCGGAGAAGCCATTCGAGATTCGCTGCCCGAAGTGCAAGCAGCCTGCGCCGCAGATCATCAACTACGCGCCTGCGCTGCACACGCTAGATACGTTTGTGCGGGAGATTGACGACCCGATTGTGAAGCGGACGCACCAGAGCGGCGTTGGGTACATCGACCCGAATCTCGGGTTCGACACGAAGACTGGCAAGCACACGCCCATCACGTCCAAGGCGCAGCGTGAGCGGCTGATGCGCGAGGCGGGCGTTTACGAGAAGCCGCAGAATGACATGACGCGGGAAGTAGACCGCGACAAGCGCCGCAAGGCGAAATCGTTTTCGAGCACTGGAAAGCGCTCGTAAGGAGGAAGAATGGCGGAAACTGAAACCCGAACCGAGGCTGGTAGCACCGACGAGCTTCACGTTGAACTGGAGCCGAACGGGCTTGCGACCAACTACGCGGTCGAGGATGACGAATCCGAGGAACAGGAAGCGGCAGAAGAATCCACCGAGGCTACGCCCGGGGAGACGGAAGCTGCAAACGAAGAACTGCTGACGGCTGAAGAAGCCGGGGTCGATGAGAACTCACCCGAGTACCAGGCGCTTCGCAAGAAGTTCATCGCCGCCTACCAGCGCAAGCTGGAGAAGGAGCGAGATAAACTGAAGGCGACCGCCAAGGCCGAACCGGAGCCGGCGCAGGAGACTGCGCCTGCGGCGGCGGGTGACCCCATCGACGACGTTTTCAACGTTCCGCTAGACGAGTTCAAGGCCGAGGTCAGCTTCCGCGACGGGAGCGACCTGATGGACTACAAGGACGAGATCAGCGAGGCGGTAAACAGCGCGGTCAAGCAGGCAATCAAATACACGCTGGAGACGGTCAAGCGTAACGACCAGAGGTTCCGCGAGCAGATGGTGCAGCAGGAGCGGGTCGGGAAGGCTAGGAGCGTCATCGTGGAGTACGCCAAGGCGATTGAGGACCATCCCGACTTCGAGGCGAAGGCGGGGGAACTCAGCGCATTCGCGGAAAAGACGAAGCAGTTGGCAATCGAGGACCCCGAGTTGTGGATCGAGATGGCGGAGCGAAAGACCGGCCTCACCCGCGACTGGAGGGGCGAATCGGAAGCGGCTGCCACCCAGCGTGCTGACAGCAACCGCCGCCTAGCGGCAAAGCCGCGCGCAGCGGTGCCACGCCCTACGACCGGGCGGACGCCGCTGGCACCCGTAGTCACGGGGCGGATGAAAGCCGAGGACGCCTTCGAGGCGGCTTGGCGGGCATCTCGCGCACGAGGATAAACGAACATGGGTCAGCTTAGTTACACGCAGACCGTTGGAGATCTTGTCTCCGCGACTCTGCTCAACACGCGGCAGGAGGTTGTGGACAACATCTTCCGCAAGTCCGCGTATCTCGCTAAGATGATGTCGGCGGGTCGTAAGAAGGCGGATCAGGGGGGTCACAAGATCCACCGCGCCGTCGAGTACGCCGTCAACGGCACCGTGCAGTCGTTCCAGGGTTACGATGTCGTGCCCATCGTCCCTCAGGAGACGGTGACGGACACCCAGTGGGACTGGAAGGAGTACGCCGGCAACTGGGTCATCTCGCGCCGCGAGGAGCGCCTGAACGCCGGGAGCAAGACGAAGATCCGCGATCTGGCGATGCAGAAGAAGAACTCGCTGGAGCGCAGCTTCAACCAGAAGCTCAACGAGGATATCCTCAGCTACTCGACCACCGTTGGCAATGGCGGCAAGAGCCTGACGCCGCTCGTCTCGCTGGTGTCGCTGTCGTCCTCGCTGACGGTCGGCGGGCTTGCCGAGGCCAGCAATAGCTGGTGGGCGAACCAGCGCCAGCAGTCGGTGCAGACCAACGGCGGGACGCAGAACGGGTCGGCGGTTCTTCAGGACATGAGGAACTTCTACAACGACTGCGGCCAGCACAACGACGGGTTCTGCGACTTCGGCATCTGGGGCAAGCTTGCGGTGGAAGCCTACGAGTCGATCCTCGACAGCAAGGTGCGCTACGGCAGCACCGAGATGGCGAGCATGGGCTTCGAGACGGTCTACCTCAAGGGCATGGAGATCGCCTGGGACCAGATCGTCCCGCGCACGATCAACAATGGCGCTGCTCTCGTTGCGTACAACGACGGCACCGCTGACGAGGAGTGCTGCTTCTTCCTGAACACCGACTACCTGTATCTGGTCGTGGACTCCGGTACGGACTTCGTGTTCACCCCCGCGGTGAACCACGAGCCGGGCGGGCAGTACGCCACCAGCGGGTCGCTCCTGTTCATGGGCGAGCACATCTGCACCAACCGCCGCGCTCAGGGCCTCTACTACGGCTTCGAGACCACCGGCATCGTCCTGAACTCGTAAGAGCAGGACAAGGAGAAAGGAACGATGTTTTTCCAGAAGATCAATCGGAGCGACCCTGAGAAGGTTTTCATCGTCGCACGCAACTCGTCCAGCACGTCGGCCATGACGGTCGGTCAGGTCCACTCGTGGGACTACACGACCGACGTTGACGGTGTTGGCGTTACGTTCCCGACCACGGCGCTGCTGAAGCTGCCGGCGGGCATCGTGGAGACGGCCAGCATCGCCGCGGGCGACTACGGGCTGTTCCAGGTGTACGGGCACAACGCCAACGCGCTGGTGGACGGCACCACGGGCATCGGCGTCGGCGTCCCGCTGAAGCTCGCCAACGGCGTTGCCAACCTCGTGATTGCTGGCGTGACGGCTACGGGTGCCCTGTACCCGTTTGTCTGCGGTCAGGCGTATACCACGGGCGCGGCTGCTGCCAAGCGCGTGTTCATCCGTCTCCTGTAATCGGAGACGCTAGAACCGGGAGGGGGCTGGGCGACTGGCCCTCTCCCGGGGAGGCATCATGGAAGAAGGAACAATCCCATACGGTCAGAGGGTCTATCGGTGCGATTCGTGCCAAGGAGTTTTGTGGGAGAAGCACGTTCAGGAAGGTGGGTGTCCGCGTTGCGGCGGTCGGCGCATCAAGATTGCTGTTGCCGTGAACGACGAAGAAATCGCGTGGCTGAAGGAGGACGGCTATGAGTTTGACGACGCTTTCTGGATGGACGAAGCGCAAGCCCTCGAAAAACAGCGAATGGAACGAGAGATTCGCTAGGCAGCTACCGCACGTATTCATCGCGGTTATCGCCTTCGATAACATCAGCATCGAGGCGTACCAGAGCCACATTCAGTGGTTCACGCAGGCCGGTGCTCGCTTGCAGGGCAAGTTCCGGCTGTCCTTCGGGTGCCAGGGCTTCGCGCGCAAGGAGCAGTACCGCGTCCGCAACGGCGCGTTGCTGGCGGCGCAGCAGGCGGGTGCTGACTTCCTCATCATGCTAGATGACGACCAGACGCTCGACTACTGCCCCGACATGGTGGAGAAGTTCTGGGAACTCGGCCAGCCCGTTGCCGGGGGCCTCTACTACCACAAGGGGGCGCAGTACCACCCCGTGGTGATGAAGGAGTTCCGTGGCAGCGGCGGTCGGCGCAAGTACCGCTATCTGCACCCCAGCGAGATTGGCGAGGAGCCGATGCCGGTGGACGTGATTGGCGGCGGGTGCCACTTCCTCGATATGCGGGTGTTCGACAAGGTGAAGGAGCCGCACCACTGGCCGTACCCGCACGACAACGCTTTCGTGCCGCACGAATACTTCGGGCTGGACGTTCACTTCTGCCAGAAGATGAAGGATGCCGGCATCCAGCCATGGCTGCATCCCGGGGTGCATCTGGGGCACATCAGCCACGAGCACAAGGTCATCGACAAGTTCTCGCGGCCCCCGCAGGAGCAGATCGAGCAAGACCCGGAATACAAGGAATACTGGCTGAAGGTATTCGGGGAGGGCATCGGCAATGAGCGCGTGCGCGATGCAGTCTGAGCACCGTCTGCCGAAGTGGCGTCACACGCCAGGGGCGCAGATCGTGCGGCAGAGGGGTGTGCCGATTGACGAGGAGACGCAGAAGGCGCTGGGCGGGCGTATCTGGCTAGGGCAGAAGTTGCTGCACACAGTAGACGAGGATTTGGTGCTGGAGCGACTGAGCATCCAGAGCCTTGCTGACTGGGCAGATGGGACTGCGGATACGGACTGGATGCTGCCAGTGTTCTGGGGCATCTGCCGTGGGTTCTTCGAGCCGAAGATTGGCGAGGTGGGGATGCGTAACGGCATCAGCACGCTGGCGTTCCTGATGGCTGCGCGGGATACCGGCGGGCACGTCTACAGCATCGACATTGACGAGTGCGTAGAGGGGCGCAGGAACGTGCTGCACGCCGGGCTGGCGGAGCACCACACGTTCATTCACGGGGACTCGGCTGCGGTGGAGTTCCCCGAGCCTCTGGACGTGTTGTTCATCGACGGGGAGCACACCTATCCCGGGGTTACCCTGGATTTCCAGATGCACGCCCCGAAGATGAAGAAGGGCGGGGTCATCCTGTTCCACGACACCACGTCCTGCCCCGAGGTGGCTGCATTTTGCAGCGAGATCGGCGCGACGATGCTGCCCATGGGCGCAGGGCTGGGGGTGCTGGGGTGCTGAGCGTCGCGATGCTTGTTTACGCCGTGACGCCAGAGATCGCGGCCATGACGCAGCGCAACGTAGCCACGATGTTACGGAACACGGCGGGGCCGCTGGACCTGCGGGTGTTCATCAACGGCGGGCCTCCCGTGGCGTTCGAGCGCGACGAGCGGCTGACGGTCATCTATCAAGCGGACAGGTCGAGCATCGCCCACGCCTACAACCTAGCGTTCTCCCACGCCGAGGGTAATGTTTACGCCTGCGTCCACAACGACGTTGAGGTGCCACCGGGGTGGGACTCGCTACTGAACGACGGCGGGCCAGGGATAGCGTTTCCCGAGGTCATCGAGGACGCCCAGGATTGCGCTGAGAGGGGCATTGGCCTGACCAAGCCGTACTTCCCCCCGGGTAGCTGTTTCGCGCTCCCACGGGCCTTGTACGAGGAACTGGGTGGCTTTGACGAGATGTACGAGGACTGCCACTTCGAGGACACCGACCTGTGGCAGCGGGCGCTGGACGCCGGCTACCCGCTGCGGCGCGTGGCGTTGCGGGTCGTGCACGGGAGGGGTAAAACGAGAACTGAACTGCCTGACCGCGGCAACGGTGCGTTCGCCCGCAACCGCGGTGTTTACATCGGCAAGTTTCGCAGATCGGACGGGAGCGTTCCGCTACCAACGCTCCAAGGGGTTACGCCATGACCGAGACGGAAAGGACTCGCTACCTCATCAAGGGCTGGGACGGCAAGATCCGCGACAGTGGCTTCGACTTCGTGCAGTACGACCAGACGGGCGGGTGGGAGCCTGCGGACTACCCCGCGGTTCGGGGGTTCAACGGCACGGGCAAGAAGTGGACCGACATCGAGGTCATCCCCGAGGGCGGGCTGTTCGGCACGCCGCTGGGCAGCAACATCGGCGTGCCGCGCACCGGTACGGCGGCTGAGTGACCACAGACGAGATCAAGGAGCGGGTGCGCGAGCGGCTGGAGGAGTCATCTTCCAGCCCTCTGCGCTACCCCGATGCGGACCTCGACCAATACATCGTGGACGGGGCGCGGTACTACATCGCCCGTACCGGGTGTTACACGGGGACGCAGACCATAACCCAGGTTGCTGACACGCTGTTCTACGACCTCGACCTCGACGTGATTCAGGTTGAGCGGGTGCTGTGGAGCAGCGGCGGTGTTTACTACCCTCTGGAGCCAACCACGCCGCGGGAACTAGACAACGAGTGGACGCTCGACGGGAAGTGGATTCGTGAGGAAGGCACCCACGCAGAGCGGTACTTCCTGCTGGGGCTGTCCAAGATCGCCCTGCACCCCATCATCACCAGCAGCACCGAGACGTACATCGTCCACTACCAGAAGGACCTGGGGTCATACGACACCCCCACGGACATCGTGCCCATCGAGGACCACGAGTTTCTGGTCAACTACTGCCTGTCGCGCTGCCTGCTGGCAGAGACGAAAGTGGCAGAGGGTATGGCGGAGTACGCCGAATACAAACGCGGCGTCATGGCCGCAACGCGGCGCATGGCGAACGTTGACCGCGTGTGGGCCATGAGCCATGGGACGGGGATAAACTGATGGCTCTACTCTGGGCAGACGGCTTCGACCACTACGGTACTAGCACTACATCGCGCACCAATATGCTCCTTGGCGTTTATGCCCAGGTACAGAACACTATGGGGGCGTCAACAACCAATCCGCGCAATGGGATTTGCTCTCTCACTAATGCCTTTGCCGATGCCGCAAACTCCCTACGACGTGTATTTGGCGGGACGAAGGGGACCGGCGGTAACTACGTTGGGGTTGGTGGTGCTTTCTACCTGACCCAACTCCCGAGCGTGAATGACGCAATCATGCTGATGTCATTCAACGATGCCGCGAACTTGCCCAACATCGCCCTGTTTTGCCAAAGCGATGGTACACTTACCGTAAAGGCCCATTCAGCCTACTCTGCGTTCAGTTCGTGGCTTGCCGCTAATTCGCCAACCGTCCTTGGCTCAAGTTCAACCCCGGCCTTCTTCGCGGGGTCTTGGAACCACATAGAGATGAAGGCTACCTTCCACAACACCACCGGACGTGTTTATGTCTACGCTAACGGCGTAAATGTAATCGATACTGGTGCTGGCGGTGTAGACACTGTCTCTACTAACTTTAGCGGTGTATCTAATGCCGTCGAGGCGTCGCAGGTCGAGTTCATGCGATGCAACAGTAGCTCGGTGTTGCCTTGGTACATGGACGATATCTTTGCGTGGGATCACACTGGCTCGTACAATAACGACGTAATCGGGGATAAGGACGTGCTCCCCTACTACTACGATGGGGACGGAGCGACTGTCCAGTGGGTCCGTAATACCGGGTCGAACGACTACGAAATGGTTGACGAAACGGTACAGGACGGAGACACGACATACCTACAGGCCTCTAACGCTAGCGACGTTCAGGAGTTTACGCTAGGCGGCATCCCATCGACGGTAAGCGACATTGTGGCTGTTGTCCTCGTCAATCTGATGCGAAAGACCCAAGCCGGTGCCTGCAACGTTCGGGCAGACATCGTGGAGACTGGCGGTTCTGCTTCTACGGGCACGGACAACGAGATGACAGAGGAGTACCAGTATTGGCATGACGTGGTTGAGCGCAACCCAGCGGGCAGCGCGCAATGGACATACACAACCCTAAACGACAGCAAGCTGCGGCTGACAAGGACGACGTGATTGGCGGCTCCCGCCAGAAACACGCAGTCGCTCGCGCTGCTCCTATGCGATGGTGCGGCGGCGGCTGCGAATGTCACGCAGTCGCTTGCGCTGGTGAACGACCAGGGGGCCGGGCAGGCGAGAAGCACTCAGGCTCTCGCGGCGGTAGTGGACGCCGGGGCGGGACAGGCGCGCGCTACGCAATTGCTTGCCTACCCCGTAGCGGGCGGAGCGGGTCAGGCGAGGGCCACGCAGAATCTCATTCTGGTGGTGGCCCCTGCTCCGCAGCCGGCTCGCGTGACGCAGGCACTCGCGCTGCCGGTGTGCAGCGGGGACACGGACGGCGATGCGGACGAAGCGCGAACCACGCAGAATTTGGTCTATGTCGTCGCGGAGGACGGAGCGCCCATAGGGGCGAACGTTACGCAATCGCTGGTCCTTGTGGCCGGGGAGTACCCGGACCAAGAGGCCAGAGTCACGCAGTCGCTTGTCTACGTCGTGAACGACCCGCAATGTCCCGACGTGTACGAGGGCTATCTGTCGAGCGGGCTGCGCGATCTGACGCGGCGGGTGTTCAGGCTGCTTGGGGAGGACACGGACGAGCCTACTTACTGGAGCACGGCGGAAGTCGAGCGGCTAATCAACAGTGCCGCAATATCGCTTGAGCGGGAGACCCGGGTGTACGAATTCGTCTACAGCACCAGTACCGTCGTCGGGCAGACCCGCTACCTGCTGCCAGAGAACGCCATGACGGTGAAGCGCGTGTTTCTTGAGGACAAGCGCATGGAGCCTCGCACGCCCGTCGAGATGGACGTGGAGCGCCCGGGGTGGGAGCAGATCGAGGACGAGATCAAGCACTACGTCCAGAAAGACAACGCCTCCATAACGCTGGGGCATATGCCGACTGCGGTTGAGGACCTAGTGGTGTGGTGCGTCGGCACCCGCTCCACGCCACTGTCGTCGCCGTGCGACACCAGCGAACTACCGACGTGGATGCACCCGGCCATCCCGCTCAAGGCTGCGGCCATGGCGCTTTCGGGCTACGGCGAGCGGCGTAACCTGCCGCTGTCGAAGGCGTATGACGCGATGGCGGGGGATTACGTCAGCCTGCTTCTGGAGCACGTCGGGCGATGATCAGTCCATTCTCCATGCTGCCAATTGAGGTCCACTCCCACGTCCGCCGGATGCTGGGGGAGCAGACCACGCAGAGCAACTACTGGTCGCAGGGGGAGATTTCCCGCTACGTCAGCGACTCGTACCGCGAGATTTGCCGGGAGACGAAGGCCCTGGAGTTCATCACTTTGGTGTCTACCACGGCAGACCAGCAGGAATACACGCTGCCGGCGGAAGCCATCCACATCTTCCGCGTCAGTTTCGACAACCGCAAGGTCCACAACATTACGAAATGGGAACTGGACCGCACGGAACCGGATTGGGAGAACCAGACCGGCTACGTCAGCCACTACGTCACGACGCAGCAGCGCAACCGCCGCTTCCGGCTCTACAAAGCCCCCAGCGTCGGGGCTGGGCTGACGGTGAGTGGTACGGACGACCTTGGCGTTGTCATCGACATTGACGACGGGGAGAACACGTATCTGTTCAGCACGGATCTCGGCGTGACTGCCGATACGTCAGGCGGGGACTGGACGACGGACTTCTCCTCCGAGTACGGAGAGATAATCGACATCCCGTCTGGTGACTACAACCTCGAAGTCTGGGCCGTGCGCTTGCCGCCGACTTGGGGACTCTACAACAGCACCACGGGCTTGTACGCCAACTTCACGGAGCAGATGGAACTGCCGCACTGGTGCCAGATGGCCGTAGCCTACCGCGCTGCCGCCAAGGCGCTCCGCAAGTACGGCGAGCCGGGGCAGGCGCAGGCTGCCGACGCCTACGACGCCATCGCGCTGGATTACGTCAAGCTGCTCAAGGGGCACGTTGCCAACCGGAGCGGGGAGAGGCTGATGGCAATGGGCAGCAGGCCGCTGCGAGGGCAGCGCAGACCGCAGCCGTGGGACACCCCCATCGAGGATTAAGGCATGGCAACTATCAACATCACCAAGGGTCTGATTGGCGAGGAGGACATCTCCTTCCAAGACAGCACCACCACTACCTTCTCGCGGGCGACCAGCAGCGGCGGCACGCAGACCATGACGAAGCTAGCCCGCGGGTCGCTATGCTCGCGGGAGTTCGACGTGACCCAGTTTGGTGCTGTCGGCAACGGCGTCACCGACGACACCGCCGCAATCCAGGCGGCTATCAGCGCGGTGAGCAGCGGCGGGGGTACGGTGATCTTCCCCGCCGGCCTGACGTACCGTGTGCAGCCGACGGTTGCCGACTCTGCCATCTTCCACCTGTCGGCGGCGCTGACGGATAGCATCCGGTTTGTGATGCACGGGGCCGAGATCGTGGTGCGGCTCCCCTCCGCTTCGCCTACCGACTACGACCCGACGACCGCAGCCAATGAGAAGGCGTTCGCGGCGGTGTTCCGCGCGGACCTGATGAGCGACATCACCTTCGAGGGCGGGACCATCGACATGGGCCGCGACCATGCCAGCGGCGACCCGAAGTACGGGTTCTTCAAGGGCAGCATCACCTCGCGGGTTACCTTCCGCGACATGGTATTCAAGGAAGGCACCAACTACTACGGCTGCATCACGATGGACAGCAGCACCGCCGGGGCTACGGGAGCGTGGCACGGGCTGACGGTGGACAACTGCACGTTCTACCGCTGCGTGGCTGGCATCTGGTGCGAAGGGGCGTTCAAGAACGTCACCATCAGCAACTGCAAGTTCCGCTACATGGATCTGGCGCAGGACGACGCCAACTACCGCGGGGCTTTCGATGACGGCTACGGGACGGGTACGGAGAAGACCTGCCAAGCCATCCGCCTGTCGGCCACGCTTGCGTACAACGCCAGCGACACTGTTGCCAGCGGCACGGTTGGGGATACCCAGTGCGTCAGCATCACGGGCAACACGTTCTACGGCGTCCACCGCGCGGTAGATGTTGACTCCCGCACGAGCGGGGCTGACAGCGGCGACGTGCTGCACAACCGCGAGATCAGCGTCACCGGTAACACCATCTGGGGCGCTTCGGGCATCTACGTGCGGCGCTGGAGCAACGTGGCCATCAGCGGCAACAGCGTGCGGCGCATCCTGTCCAGCGACCTGGCGACCTACGACAACACGGCCAACGTCCACGGGCTGGACTCTACGGATTGGTTCACTGACGCGCTGTACCACGCCATGATCGACGTGAGCGCCAGTGTAGACGCCGTGGTGAGCAACAATACCGTTGACGGCGGGTGGGACTATCTGCTGGAAGAGAACGAGTGCTACGGCATCGATACGGGGTGGTATGCCAACGACTACGTGACCAACTGCGTCGTGGACGGCAACCACATCCGGCGCTGCGCCATCGGCATCAACTACTCGCAGGCTGACAACTCGATCTACTCCAACAACATCGTGCGCCAGAGTAAGATTGCTGCTTCCTTCTACAACACTGGCGGAAGGACCAACTCCAGCGTCACACACAAGAACAACGTCATCAGGGGCAATACCTTCTGTGCTGACTCTGGCTACGCTGGTGCATCAGGCGCGTCTAGCTACGTGGTCCTTGCGGACGGCGACTGGCTGATTGAGAACAACACGTTCATCGGCCTGACGACGCTCTACACCGACTGCCCGCTGCTGTTTCTCCAGGGCTACGACAGCGACGAGGACGGCATTGCGGACATGGGCAACTTCATCCTGCGCGGCAACACGTTCAGGCGGTTTAACTACACGCCGGTCCTTATTGACGGTGGGGCAAGCCGCGACCAGTACCACGTACAGCGCGTGACGGCTTCCGGCAATGTGTTCGACCCGGAGCAGAGCGGTCTCGGGACGGATGTCGGCTGCTTCCGCATCCGCCGCCCAAACGGCGGAAGCCAGTCGTTGACGTTTGCCGGCGGTGGCAACACCTGCACCCGACTCCAGCGGGCCATCATCTTCGACCCTGCTACCAGCGCGGGAACGGAGGTCTACAACTTCGGGACTTGGGACCACGACCAGAACAGCAACAGCACGTCCACGTGGCGTCTGATTGACGACGACTCGTCCAGCAGCGTCACGGGCTTCGAGGTGCCCTTCCGCAGCGGCAGGCCGGTGCAGACCATAACGCTGATGCACCGTACCAACAGCGGGGCGAACTACTCGACCATCACGGACGCCCTGCCCTACGGGCTGATCCTGGCGGTGTCGGTGCGGATCGAGTCCGCCATCACGATGGGCAGCAGCGGTGCGGGGTTCTACGTCGGCTGGGGGGCCAGCAACACCGCCGTGCAGGACCGCTACTGGGGCAGCGCGGACGCCCTGACGGCGGGGACCAACTCCATGGCGGAGGTCATCAACCACCCGATGGAGGTGCTGTACCGCCCTATTACC
>Ga0075472_10000109_pt1 | contig 31778 bp, 60 predicted proteins | sample DEB19_08_DNA_3_FD_77014 | JGI IMG/M metagenome (GOLD analysis project Ga0075472, IMG submission 77014) | Aqueous microbial communities from the Delaware River and Bay under freshwater to marine salinity gradient to study organic matter... | ecosystem: Environmental > Aquatic > Marine > Coastal ...
GATTCAGGCCAGCATCGACCGCGAAGTTCGGCTGAACAAGGCGACCGTCACGGCTGACGAGGCAGACCAGTCGGCCGGCCGGCGCTCGGCGCCGTCTCAGCCCGCGCATCGTGGCGGCGCTCCGGTGCAGCACGCGTCCGGCAAGGACCAGGAAATGGCGCTCCGCGGATGGTTGCTGCATGGCGCAGAAGAAGCCGAAGTCAGGGACGAGCACCGGGACGCAGCGAAGCGCTGCGGCATCAACATCGGCAGCAAGACGATCTCGATGCGTCTGCCGAAACACGCGCTGCGCTCGCTGGCGCCCGCGGACGTGGCGGAATGGGAGAAGCGCGCGGCCATCGGCGTCGGGTCGGGTTCGATCGGCGGCTACTCAGTGGCTGATTCGCCGATGGGCGCACTCGAAAAGGCGCTGCTCGAGTTCGGCGGGATGCGTCAGGTGTCCACTGTCATCCGCACCGATAGCGGGTCTGACATGCCGATTCCGACCTCGGACGACACGTCCAACAAGGGCGCGATCCTCGCGGAGAATACACAGGTATCCGAGGTGGACATCACCTTCGGCCAGCTGGTGCTCCAGGCTTACAAATACTCGAGCAAGAGCGTGTTGGTCGCGGTCGAGTTCCTGCAGGATACGTCGATCGGCGCGGCCGACTTCATCGGTCGTGCGCTCGGCGAGCGCATCGCCCGTATCCAGAATGACCATTTCACGACCGGCACCGGCTCGAGCCAGCCCAATGGCCTCGTGACCGCGGCGACATCTTCGAGCGTGACGTTCTCCGGAACGGCCACGGTCACCTACGACAACCTGGTCGATCTGGTGCATTCGGTCGATCCGGCCTACCGCATGAACGGCCGGTTCATGTTCCACGACGGCGCCTTGAAGATGCTGAAGAAGGTCAAGGTGCTCCAGTATTCTGGCGATACGGTAGGTGCGCCACTGTGGCAGCCGTCGATGGTGGCCGGTCAGCCGGATCTCGTGCTGGGCTTCCCCTACGTCATTAACCAGTCGATGACCACGCCGGCCACGTCGGTCAAGTCGATCCTGTTCGGCGACCTGTCGAAATACATCATCCGCGACTGCCGTGATATCACGCTGGTCCGGCTGGATGAGCGCTACGCCGACTATCACCAGGTGGGCTTCCTGGCCTTCGCGCGGTCGGACGGTGACTTGCTCGACGCCGGCACGCATCCAGTGAAATACGGAACGCAGGCATAACACGGCAAACGCGCGAGAGGGTCAGTATCGGCTCTCTCGCGCTGCCTTTTCACTCGAAGGAGACTTGCTGTGTTTATTACCGATTACGCTAATCCGATTCAGGTCGCGACCGTGGCCGCTGGCGCCGCGGCGCAGACTGCCATCAGTTGCACGGCCGTCAACATGACAGGCTTCGATGGCTGTCTGTTTCTTGTGCCATTCGGCGCGATCGTCAGTGGTGCCGCCACGTCGATCAAGCTGACGCAGTGCGATACGGTCGGCGGGTCTTACGCGGACCTGACCGGCACGTCGCAGACCGTTGGCGACACGGACGATAATAAGACGTTCGTCGTTGACATTCAGCAGCCGGTCGAGCAGTTCTTGAAGCTGGAGATTTCTCGGGCGACGCAGGATGCGACGGTCGGAGCGGTCATTGCGATTCCGTATCACAAGTCATCGCGCGGGACCGTGCTGCCAGTCGCAGGCACGAACGCGATCGGTGGCGTCGAGCGCTTCACGGCGCCGGCGGAAGGCACAGCCTAACGTGCGTATTCGCATTCTGCAAATCCTTGACTCCGGCGTGGACGGCTATCCGTTCATGCCGGGGCAAGTGGTGAACGTGAAGAATCCTCCCCCGTGGATGCTCGGCTACCTCGATGGCGAGAAGGCCGAGCGTCTACCGGACGAGGAACCCGTCGAGGTAATACCGGTGGCAATCGTGGCCGAAGAGGTTGCGGTTGCTCCGGCAGTTCCGGAAGTCGCTGTCATCAAACGAGGCAAACGTGAACGCACACGTCGCGATTAGTGCGGTCCTGGTGACGGCTCCGACCTCTGAGCCGGTGACGCCGGAAGAGGCAAAGGCGCAGGCGCGCATCACGGGCGCGGATAGTGACGACCTCATCGCGAGCTACATCAAGACGGCGCGCGAAGAGGCTGAGGACTATCTGAACTACGGACTCTTGACGCAGACATGGCGCGCGGACCTGTCCGAGTTTGCCGAGGTGATCCCGCTACCGCGTGCGATGAAGCTGCAAAGCATCACGCATGTGAAGTATTACGACTCAGACGGCACGCTACAGACGCTCTCGAGCACCTACTACGAGACGGACACGGTATCGCGTCCGGCGCGGCTGGTGCGGGCGGCTGATATGTCCTGGCCATCGCTGCAGGCGGATCGACGCATCGGGCGCGTGCAGATCACGTATGTCATCGGGTGGAGCTCCGCGGCGCTGGTGCCGGAACGCATCAAGAACGGCATCAAGATGTTCGTCTCCTATCTCGATGCGGATCGCGACGGCATGGACGTGCAGGCATCTGCGGCGCGTGTCTCAGCTGAGCGATGCTGGTCCGATCGGCTCTATGAACTGCCGGTGCTATGCGAGTAGGGCGCTTCGCGAAATGCGTGCGGTTGTCACGGTCGCCGCAGACGAGCGGTGATAGCGACGGGTATTTCGAGGACCTGTCGCCGCCTGACTGGTGGTGTGCGATGCAGGCGCAAGGGCCAACCGGAGAAGGCCGCGGGATGGAGTTCCTGATTACGGGTCGCTGGCATCCACAGATCACGATGGACACGCGGATTGTCTACAGCGATCCGGTGCTGAAGCGCGACCGGCAATTCTTCGTGCGGTCGTATCAGAACGTCGATGAACGCAACAAGGAACTGCAGTTGATTTGCGAGGAAGTGACGCCGTGAGCGTGCGGCTAACGTTCAACGGACTCGACCAGTTTCGGCGCGCATTGCAGCAAGCGCCAGAGGAACTGCGTCGAGAGGCTGACGAGGTGATTCGCGAGACGGCTGCGGACGCGGCACGGTCAGTTGAGTCAGGCTATCCAGAAGGTCCGACGGGCAACCTCAAGCGCGGCGTGACGATGCAGCACAACTCGTCCAAGTTCGGCACGGTGGGCGTGGTGCGGAGTCGGGCGAAGCACGCCAGTATCTTTGAGCGCGGCACGGTGCAGAGGCAGACGCGACGCGGTGCGAATCGTGGGTCGATGCCGCAACCGCCAGAAGCGCAGCGCGCGATTCCGAAGTTCGTCAGGGCGAGACAGCGCATGATGTCGTCACTCATTGAGATTGTGCGGCAAGCCGGGTTCCAGGTGGACGCATGACGCCGTTCATCACGTTCTATACGCCGACGTATCGCCGGCCGCAAGCGCTCGCGCGCAACCTTGCCAGTGTGCAGGCGCAGACATGCGTGCGGGACATCGAGCAGATCGTGATCCCGGATCATGTCGGGCTGGGCGTCGGCGGCATGTTCTCGCGCGTGCCCGACTATGCCGGCGCGGTGCATGGGCGGTATGTCGCATTTCTCTGCGATGACGATGTGCTGGCTGGGCCGTCGGTGGTCGCAGAACTGCAGGGCGCGGCAGAAGCCGAAGGCTATCCAGAACTACTGGTTGTCCAGACGAACAAGGGCGGCGCGGTGTGGCCGTCTGGTGACGCCTGGCCGCCTCGCATGGGCAGCATCGACCTGAATTGTGCAGTCGTCCGCCGAGATGTGTGGCTGGCGCATGTGCAGCATTACGGGCATCGGTATGAGGGCGACTACGATTTCATGCACGCGCTGTGGGTGTCGGGCGTCTATGCGGTGCCGGTAGACCTGCTGTTGACGATTGGCGCGGTGAGTCGCGGTGTCGCGGAGGTGGCGTGTGTGGATTGATCCGCGCGCCAAGACGCTGCGGCATATCGACCGGATTGCCGCATGGGACCGCGGCGAGTCGCCCGCGCCTGTGACGGTCGAATGGGATCTTTCGAATCGGTGCGTCTTGGGGTGCCAGGATTGCCACTTCGCGCACACGCACATCAAAGGGCCGTGGGCGGTTCGGGCGCGGCGGTTGCCGATGGCGTTTGAGTCTACGGGGGATCTCGCAGATGTCGCAGTGGTGCGGCGGACGCTGGATGAGTTCTCGACGTGCGGCGTGCGGTCGATTGTCTGGAGCGGTGGCGGGGAGCCAACGACTCATCCGCATTGGCTCGCGTGTGTGGAACATGCCGCGGCGGTTGGGCTCGAGCAGGGGATGTATACCTGCGGAGGGCTGCTGACGACAGAGACAGGGCGACGGCTCGCGCAGTTGGCATCATGGGTGGTCGTCTCGCTCGATGCGCCGGACGGGGCATCCTACGCGGCGGAAAAGGGTGTGCCGGCGGCACGGTTTGAGGCGGCGTGCGACGGACTGCGGTCGCTGGTTGGGCATAGGGCTGTGGTCGGGGCGTCGTTTCTTCTGCACGGCGAGAACGTGGAGCGCGCTCCGGAGATGCTGATGCTTGGGCGTCGGCTCGGGGCGACGTATACGACGTTTCGGCCGGCTGTGCGGACAGCTGCGGATCATCCGTCGGTATGCGTGGATGAGCGCTCGTGGATTTGGACTGAGCTTGACGACCTGGCGCTGATCGCCGGGGAGCCGGATGTCGAGATGGATCTGGCTCGGTTTGCGAACTATGCCGCGTGGCGTGAGCACGGGTATACGGACTGCCACGGCATTCAACTGCACACGACGATCACGCCTGACGGGCGGGTCTGGGTCTGTCCGCAACGGCGCGGGGTCACGGCGATCGGGGATGTGTCGCGCGAGTCGTTCGCGGCTGTCTGGGCGCGGCATCCGCGCACGTATCGCGTGGATGATGGGTGCCGGGCGCTGTGTCGGCTACATCCGGTCAATGAGACGCTGGCCGGTGTGCGAGCGCATCGTGTGCATGAGGCGTTTGTATGAAGGTGTTACTCGCGCATCCGGGCGCGTCCTGGTCTACCGCGGACGTATTCGACGGACTCAACTACGGACTGCAGCAACTCGGCGTTGAAGTGCAGCACTATCGGCTTGATACGCGGCTCGAAGCGAGCGCGAATGCGCTACATGCGCTGTGGCGCAAACGGAAGAAGGCACAACCAGATCTGCCGAAGCCGAACAACGTCGATATTGTTTATCACGCTGGCGTCGGTATTGTGGAAGCGGCGCTGCGCTGGCAGCCGGATGTCGTGCTGATCGTGTCGGCGATGTTCCTGCATCCGGATGTCGTGCTGATGCTGAAGCGGGCCCGGCAACGGGTGTGTGTGCTGTTTACCGAATCGCCGTATGACCACGCCGAGGAGCTTAAGATCGCGGCGATGGTCGATGGTTGTTGGACGAACGAGCGCGCGTGCCTCCCCGACTTCCGCGCGGTGAACCCGCGGAGCGGATATCTCGCGCATGGGTGGCATCCGCTCAAGCACGGGCCGCATCCATTGGACCTAGGCGTCGGGGTGCGGGCGCATGATGTCGTGTTTGTCGGGTCGTTCTTCCCTGAGCGGGTTGAGTTTTTCAACGCGATCGACTGGACAGGGATTGACCTGGGCATCTACGGCACATGGAAAGGCTTGGGCCTGAAGAAGCAAGTTCGCGCGTGCTGCTACGGCGACCAGATTGAGAACGTCTACGCGAGCGCGTTGTATCGTGCGGCGAAGATCGGGCTCAATCTCTATCGGACGCGTGGGAGTAAGCGTCTACCGTTGACGCACGCGGACGGCCGGCGACTGGTGCCGGAGTCGTTGAGTCCGCGCGCGTATGAGCTTGCGGCGTGTGGTGCGTTCTCGATCTCAGAGGCTCGCGCCGAGGTGTCGGAAGTGTTCGGCGAGCGTGTGCCGACGTTCTCGACGGCGGCGGAGGCGTCCGTCTTAATGCGGACGTGGTTACAGGATGACTCGGGCCGTCGTCAGATGGCGGCGGAATTGCCGGCCTGTGTGGCCGAGGCGTCGTGGGTGGAGCGGGCCAAAACCGTGGCCGGCGACCTCCAACGGCTCATGATGACTCAGCCAATCGCCGCCTAGCGCGGCAACAGGAGTAGACGACGATGGCAGCATACGCAGGACGTAAGGGCGTCATTTACATGAGCACGACAGGCTCGGGCACTGCCTCGAGTGTGATCAAGCTCAATCAGTGGACGATCAACCGCACGACCGACAAGATCGAAGTGACGGCGTTCGGTGACTCAAACAAGACCTACGTGCAGGGTCTGCCTGACCTGCAGGGCACATTCTCCGGGTTCTGGGATGAGACGGAAGCGAAGCCGTTTACGGGCGCGACCTCGAGCGATGGCGTGAAGCTCTACCTCTACCCGTCGAGCGATGCGCCGACGAAGTATTGGTATGGGCCGGCGTGGCTCGACCTCTCGATGGACACGGGCGTGTCGGCAGCGGTCACCATTTCCGGGGCGTTCGCGGCCAATGGTTCGTGGAGCTGGAACTAACGACTAGATGGGCACACTGACGATCAAGGGCCGGGACGCGTTGCTGCGGTGGGGCTATCACACGGCAGCGACGCTATCGGCGTATGAGATGACCGGCACGGGTGCGACGGCGACGGTGACCGCGAAGGTCGTCAGCGCTGACAACTTCAAGCTCCAGCAGCAGGGCTTGACGTTTCGCATCCCGCGCCAGAATGGGCCGCATTGGGATTACGCGGTTCAGTCGCTGCATGTCGCAGATACGACCGTGACGGTCACGGTCTTTCTGCAGGAGTAATCACATGGGACGGAATCGGTTTGTGCAGCCGCGCACGGTGCGGCTCGACCTCTCGGACGGCGACTGGATCGACGTGAAGCAGGAACTGAACGCGGGCGAGTATCGCGCGATCATGGCGAGACAAATGAAGTCGATGATCATGGGCGAGAAAACAGAGCTCGACCCGGCACAAGTCGGGCTCGCGAAGGTCGTCGAGTATGTCGTCGATTGGTCGTTTGAAGACGGTGGCAAGAAGGTGCCGGTCAGCGAAGCGGCCATCATCGCTCTTGATGCGGATTCGTTCAACGAGATCCGCGACGCGGTGGACAAGCACGAAGTCGCAGTTGAGGCGGCGATGGAAGCCCGAAAAAACGGGCGGGCTGGCGAGAAGGCATCCTCTCTGATCTCGCCATCTGTCGCTGGATGACCTGGACGCTCGACGACGTGCAGACACTCCCGCGTGATGTGTATGGCATCCTCGTCGAAGAAATGAACAAGGCATCAGCCAAAGAGAGGCAGTAACCACACATGGCGATTACGGCGCGGTTCGCGGCGGATTTCTCGAGCTTCTATGCGGCAGTCGATAAGGCTGACGCGAAGCTGACTGATTTCACGCAAGGCGCGGGACGTGTCGAAAAAGCGCTCAATCGCATGGTGGATCAGTTCTCCGGGCGTCGTCTCATCCAAGAGGCGACGTTGATGGAGAAGGCCGTCGCGGAGATTGGCGGCGCGTCGAAACTCACGGCAGGAGAACTCGAGCGCGTATCATCGCGAGCGGCGGAAGCCGTCGAGAAGTTACGCGCGATGGGCGCCGATGTGCCGGCTGGACTGCAGAAGCTCGCAGGCGCAGCGCGTGATGCTGGCACCAGCACAGGCGGATGGCTCGACAAGCTGAAGTCCGTCAATGGTTTACTCGGAGGGCTCGGTATCGGTCTGTCCGTGGGCGCAGTGGTATCGTTCGGGAAAGCCATCCTCGATGACGCCGACGCGCTCACGAAGATGGCCGATAGAACGGGCATCTCTGTGACCGCGCTGCAGCGTTTGCAAGTCGCTGGCGATGACGCCGGGAACTCCATCGAGGACATGACCGGCGCGATCAATCAGCTGCAGAATCGGCTTGCATCTGGGGATAAGTCAGCGTTCGGAGCCATCACGAAGCTAGGACTCGATCTCGACCAGATCAAGAATCTCAGGCCAGAGAATCAGTTTATTGCGATCTCCGATGCGCTGAGGCAGATGACAGATCCGGCGCAACAGGTCCAGGTGGCGATGGACCTGTTCGGGAAGCAGGGGGCCAACATCCTGCCGACGCTTAAGCGCGGATTTGATGATCTGCGGGATTCGACGGTGGGGATGTCCGAGGATACCGTGAAAGTGCTGGACGATGCCGGCGACGCGCTCTCACGATGGTGGCGCACGACGAAGGGCATCACGGCGGAAGCTGCGGTAGAACTCGCACGGTTCGCGAAGTCAGGGTTCAATCCGTCTCTGGTGCTCTCGGCTGGTATTCAGCGCGAGGCTGAACAGCAGTCAGCCGCGCTTGAAAAGGCGCTCGCGTCGGTGACGCGGCCGAAGTCGTTTGCGAATACGGTCAACGTCGGTATCGAGCTCAGCGAAGGCGACTTAAAGGCGTTCGACCGTGACATGGACGAAGCGCGGAAGCGCCTGGACGAGCAGCGTGAGGCGGCCAAGAATGCGGGGATCGCGCTGGCTGACTACCGCGGATACCTTCGCAGCGTGACGGAGACGGCGCGGCCATTCGGCGACATCATCGCGGAGATTGATGGTCGCGTGGTCGAAGGCGTGCGCTACTACGCGAGCAAGGGCGTGGCCGTCGAAAAGCTCGCGCGCATGTATGAGCTCACAGCGCCACAGGTCGATGCGCTGAATAGCCAACTCAAGATCGAGGCGCTTGTGGCGCAGGCCGCATCGCAGCAGATAGGCACGCTTCGAGAATCGTGGACTGGGCTCTTCGAGGGTTTGAAGTTAGACGTTCCAGAAAAGCGTGTCGTCTCATTTGGCAAGGTTGCGTCGGACGTGCTGAGTAAGCATTTGCCGACAGCTACACAGGTCTGGGCCGGGCGACTTGGTGGTCTTGGCGATCTATTCGGGAGCTTGCAAGGAAAGTGGTCAGAGTTCGCCGGCACGGTCGCGCGCGGCATTGAAGGAGTGCTCAATAAACTGGCGTCTGGGAACGTGTTCGGAGCGGTGGTCGCTGGTGTCACGGCTGCTGTTACCGCGATATCGCGTATCTGGAAAAAGGCCGAGCAAGAAGTCAATCCAGTTCGGCAGGCGTTTGTCGATGCAGCCGGCGGGCTGGGCGAACTGAACCGACGCGCGCACGAAGCCGGCATGACGCTCGACCGTGTGCTCGACGCTAAGAATCCAGAGCAATACAAGCTAGCGATCGATGAACTCAATGCGGCGTTTGAGTTCCAAGATGCGGCGATGCGAACGCTCGATGAAGCCGTGAAACGCTACGGGTTCTCTCTCGAGGAACTTGGGCCCGCGCTCGCACGGCAGAGTCTCGACAAGATCGCACAGGGACTCTTCCAAGACTTCAAGGTGTTGACTGGCGCAGGTATCGACGTGGATACCGTTATCGGCAAGATGGGCGCGTCGATCAATCAGTTTGTCGCGGATGCGCTGCGGACGGGCACAGAGATCCCTGCGGCGATGGCGCCGATGCTTCAGCGTATGGTTGAAATGGGGATGCTGACCGATGCGACGGGCGCCGTGATTACGGACCTCGGAGCGTCTGGTGTGACGTTCTCGGAGACGATGACGCAAGGATTTGCAAAGGTCGTCGATGCGGTCAAGCGGCTCACGGATGCGATTGCGCGCGGGCTTGGGTTGGCGATTGAGAACATACCTGACCCGCAGATTGAGGGCCGCGTCTCATGGAAGATTGACCCGATACCGTCTGACGGGATCGACCGCACGTATCAGCGCGATTGGGAACAACAGCCGATTCCAATGGCGAACGGCGGCGATTTCATGGTGAAGCGTCCAACGTTGTTTCTCGCTGGCGAGGCTGGGCCGGAGCGCGCGACGTTTACGCCGATTGGGAAAATGAGTTCCGAAGAGTCGCAGCAGGATAAGATGCCAACGGCGATACACGTTCACATCGGCGACCGTGAGATCGGAACGATTGCGATCGAAGACATCATGCGCGGAGGCAAGAATTTCGGGAAGTTCCGCGCGCTCGTGAGAAGGGTAGCGTAAATGGCCGCTTACTATCTGCGTCCTGATGAAATGTGGCAGAGAGGCGGGACGGTCACGACGACGGCTGGGACTACAGATAGCGACTACACAGACGATTGGGTTGTGGATGATCGTGCCAATCGTCCAGCGAAAGCCACGAGCGGAACAGTTACATGGTCGATCGCGTCAACGTCCGGGTCGATATCTGGCGTGGTTGTCGCTAATCATAACATCGACGGGGCACGCACGATCACGATTGGCGGCGGCGCGTCTGCGACTGGTGCCGCTCCTGCGGCACGGCCTAATGGCATTCCATACAATGCATGGATTCCGATTGTTCCTACGGCTGCTGGAGCTACGACGCTTACGGTGGGAGTGGCGAGCAATAGTGTGTCGGTTGTGATTGGGGAAGTTGTCGCTGGAGTATTTCGGACGTTTCCGACGAATGGTCTACTCGTCAAAGAGACCTACAGCCGAAACCGGCGACTCGGGCCAGATGTTGGCGCGCTATCGGTGAGTCCATATGACTCAGGAGTGGCGCAGCGGTCATGGGAGACATCCGCAGTGGCAACCGCGACGCAGCTTGATTTGCTGATGGCGTGGTTCGAGGCTCAGCGGAACTGGTCGAGATTTTCAGTCTTTGTGCCAGACTCTACCATTAATGATGCGGCTCTCGTATATCTAGACGAACCGGAATGGGAAGCATTAGGCACGACTGGTGGACATTACAAGGTGAGATTGCCTATGGTAGAAGTTCCACGGGTGCGGTGGTAGATGCCGGCGAGTCAAACCACGACGCAAGTAGATACGCTCGGGGTAGCGATCGCCGCAGACGGCGCAGATCATTGGTTCGCGTTGACATCAACTGGCAGTGCTTTGAAGTATTACGTGGACGGGACGCTCATCGATAGCTTTTCGTTTGACATGCGCCAATTCAGAGAGCGCACGCTAGAGGACATGATCGGTCTTCGAGACACAGATACCGCGTCGTCTCTTGTGACCTACGCGAAACAGGAACGCATCTGGCAGCGCGCGCTGTCGTTGTCTGAGCTGTCGTTTGAGGCAGCGTCAGCGACTCCTGTCAGCACCACGGCTCTGATTTCCAATACTGGACTCGCTACGATAAGTGACCTAACCGACACCGTCTCAGGGCATGTCTTCTCTGTCGAGAGCGGGACAGGCGGGACGGACGACTCAGGCGGGTATATCCGTTTCAACAATTTCAACGATAACATCTATCGGTCGGCGCCGTGGTTCGACGCATCTCGGGCGTTTACGATTTTCTTCCACAGCAAGATCACTGGCACGCATGTGCCGCCTGCGTATCACAACCTACGGTGGTTGATGTCGTCCCATGCGTTCGCCGCGCCCTATATCTGGTTCGGGAATGAGCCTGACACCGGCCAGTCATATATCGTGCAGATTGTCGTGCTTGGCACAACAGATGCGCCTGAGCTTCCCATAGACACATCTGAGGAATGCTGCTGCACCTGTGATGGCGGAGGCGGCGGCGGGAACACGGGGCCGATCTTGCCGACGGTTGATCCTGGGTGGACGCCAAGTTGCACAGGCGCAGGGGCAGTGCCGACTGCCGCTGACCTGACTACCGCTGAGGACTGGTCCGCGTGAAGACGCCGTGTTTTCGCCTGACGTTGCGCCTCGCGAAGTATCCCGCGACTGAGGGCACGACCGTCTACCGCTGGAGTAGTCGGCCCTACGCTGATGCGTCGGCATGGTCCGATGGGCGCATCCTCAACATGGGCGAGATCACGCGGTCATGCACCGATCAGGATGGCAACTACGAAATCTCGCGCGTGTCCGTCGAACTATCCGACGATGATGGACTCTTCCGCGGCCTGCTTGACGCGACAGCCACGAAGTATTGGATCGGGCGCGAAGCCTACATCGAGCTGTTGTCGGAAGCTGGGCGCTCGGCGGGCTCGACATGGAGGCCACTGTTCCGCGGCGTGATCTCATCGCTGCAAGTGCGCCCGAAGCATCGCGCGAGTCTGGAGATCAGCGACCTCGTAGGCAACCGGTTCTCAGCGTTTGACCTCGAGCGGACCATCGGCGTTGAGATCGGCGACGAGCATACGAACCTACCAGACGACTCGCGCGGGCGCATCTATCCGATCATCGTCGGCGAGCACTCAGACATCGGCGCGTTGGATGTCAACGGCGAGAGCGCCGCAAAGGGTCTGCTTCCGGTCATCGATACTGGTGACTACCGCATCGACGGATCGGACGAGCCTATAGGGTCCATTGGGCCGCCTGAGACCGTCACGGCCGTGCTGACTGGTCCAGGTAGCGGAACAGTTACACGGCATTACGCGGTAGTTGCCGGCAATGCTTCTGGGCTGTCGCGTCTCTCAACAGTCGTGTCTGTCGCCGGCTGTCCCTCGCAATTCGATGCGACAACGTATGTCGCGATCAACTGGAGCGCGGTTGACGGCGCGACGTATTACCTCATCTGTGGGCGCTCACACAATCCACCGACAACATGGCTTGACGGTTCGGACGCGCCAGGGACGAGCTATAACGACGATGACGACCTCGACGTCGAGAAGCAGCTGCCAGACGTGCGCGTAGGCACGGCGGTGCCTGATGGTGTCTGGGGCCGCCTGCTCGTGTCAATCGGCGCGACGGACATCCATAAGGTCTACGCCTCGGACCTAGCAGACGGGGATACACCGAAGCGCGTCGCGCTCGGAGATGAACTTGATGGCGTCGAATATCTGACGCCTGATTCTGCTGACTGGCCACACGCGAATCCATACATCGAACTGACGCATCCGACGACCGGCGAGGTAATTCGCCAGACGGTGATCTACGTGCGAGGGCCGCGGTTGACTGCGCACCGTGCCGGCTCTGTGACAATTGCTGTCAACGGCTGCGGCATGGAAGCGACCGGCGACGGCACCGGCAATCTGGTCGATGAAGCATTTAAGCAAGGGCAGTTGTTCATCAATGAGCACATTCTGAAGAACGCCGGCACCGGCTACCGCTCCGGTGTGTATGGCCCACTTGAAGCGTTCGCGAACGGCGATAAGCAGTTGTGGACATCGAAATGGGCCGCGGCGCAAACAGTGACCGTCACGCGCATCGGTGGCACGGGCTACAAAGGTGCCTGGGCGATCTATGAGCCGATGACGGTGCGCGAGTGGGTGCGGCGGTTTTGCGTCACGTTCGACTGCCGGCTGTCGGTCAACAGCTTCGGCCAACTCTATCCAGTGCTCATCGATGACACCGCGACGGCGACGACCGGGCGCCTGTATCGCGAGTTTGTCGAAGGCGTTGAAGTGGTCGATCAGCAGTTGGCGTATGACGAAATCGAGAACCGGATCGCGTATGTCTACGATTGGGACTCAGACGCTGCAGCCTACCGCGCGAAGGACCTGACCATCGAAGACGCGGAGAGTATCGCGGCGCACGTGCCAGGCGGCGTGATCGGGACGCCGAACGTGCGCGGCGTGCTGCAAAAGGACACACATGAACTGTTCTGCACACGAGACGCCGATACCGCATTTGATGCGATGGCGAGGCGGCTCACGCGCAACACGTATGTCCCGCTCTACGTGACGATCGAGCAGGATCTGATCGGCGTGGAAGATGACCTGGGCGACCAGATCCGCATCACGCATCGAGAGGGTATCGGCTCAGGCGGTGACGTGGCGACGCCGTTCGTCGTGCTTCGTCATACGGTGATACCGGACGGGCAGATCGGCACGAGACTCGTCTGCATCGACATGGATAGACTGCTAAACTTTGACATGAACATGACGCTCACCGGGCCTGAAATGACTGGCTCAGGGTTTACGATGCGATGAGTGCTACGCGAACATTCACTGTTCTGAAAGCGTCGGCCTTCGTCAGTGGCGACGACTGGACCTATACCGTGGGCGACAATTGCCGGCAGGCGCTTGATCAGTCGGCCTATGTCGGCGGGTCGCCGCTTGACCTGGGTGGGTCGGACGATGTTGGCATCCTGTCGGCGTCCTATGTGCCGGTTGTCGGGTATCACGAACTCACGCTCGACGCGGATACGCTCGGCGGATTGACGCTTGAGGCGGTCGTGTATTATCGCACAGAGAGCGCGTCAGGGTCGGTAACGGTGCGCGTGCGGAATACGACAGACTCAACCACGGCGGCGACGGGCACGACCAGCACGTCAACGACATGGACGAAAGAGACACTGACGCTCACGCTTGCGAGCGGTGCGAAAGTCTACCGGCTCGAGATTGTCGGCGGGAGTGCATCGTATGCCGTGTATGGCTACGGCGAGTTTAGACTGCGAAAGGTGGCCGCGTAATGGGCTATGAAATTCGGGCGCGGGACCACGGGCGCGAGCGCGTGATTGACGCGAACGGCGGATACTGGCAGCGCGGCTACCTGAGTGAGAATCTGACGCTCAGCACGGGCGGCACCACGACCGACACAAGCGCAAATCTGCTGCCAGCGAATGCCATCATCGAAGCCGTTACGGCACGCATCACGACCACGATCACGACGGCGACGGACTGGAGCGTTGGCGATGCGACGACTGCGGCGCGGTTCTCATCGGCCAATGCGACGCTGACGAGCGGGACTACGAGTGTCGGGCTAAATCATCGGAAGGGCGGAGTCGCCACGGATGCGGCCGGCCCGACGCAGACAAGCGCGGCAGCAGTTCGGATCACGACGACCGGCACGCCTGGCGCCGGAGCGATCCGGATTACAGTATTCTACTCACAGTTCATCGCGCCAACGAGCTAGACCATGATAGACGGACCTGTAACGGATGCGTGGACGCGCTATGCAGGCTTCTGGGGCGCGTTCCTAGTGCTCGCGGCTGGCTGGGGCATTATGGTGCTCGGGCTGCTCGCGGGCATTCTGTGGGCGCTTGTGAGACGGTAATGATTGCGCTGGCGTGTCGTCTCTGTGGGCATGTCGTGACGCCTGACGCGGCGGTGATTCCACAGCCCTGCCCATCGTGCCGGCGTGAAACGGTCTGGACGACGGCGCCCTCCACGGGTCTGATGAAAGCGCCGGCCATGTGGACCGACGAAGATTATCGCTTCCTGCGGTCGATCCGAATCCACGCCGACTGAGCCCAGCCGATCACTCCCGACCGGGGCGTGATCGGTTCCCATGAATGACCGGCTGGGGCCGCGCCTATGCGCGGCGGTCGCTGGCGAGTAGCGGATAGACCTGCCTCAGACAGAACCGGCACGCATAGTCTACATCGACATCTGGATGCTGCTCGAGCGTCCGCGACGTGACATCATCGGCAGCGATGCGGGCTCGCCGAACAGTCGCCAATAGTTCCCCCGGCGGCATCCAAGTCGCGGCACGCCTTCGGGTAGTGCGTGAGCCAATGCGCCAACAACTCCAGTTCGTCCATGTCAAGCGGCTCATCCATGCGGACAGTCTACTGCTGGCCGTTTCCCGCGCAACAAAAATATTTTCAACCTAGGATTAAAGCGCTTGACACCACATTCCGATACGCATTATAGTTCTGGATATGAAACGCATTTGGTTCCGCGACGCCCGTAAGCGGGCTGGACTGACGCAGGAGAAGCTAGCCGCGACGATTGCGAAGCGGCAAGACTACATCGCCAAGCTCGAGCGCGGCATCATCGAAGAGCCGGGCTACTCGGTTGGGCTCGCGCTGGCGTCTGAGCTTGGTATCGACCCTTACGCGCTCCGGTTCGGGCGCAGAGAGGACGCGGCGTAATGTTTGCTGATGTTTCCGACCGCGAGACGCAGACCTTCGACCGTGACGCGGCGCCGTGTCCCAGCGCGGAATGTGACTGCCCAGACTGCCGCGCTGCGTTCGACCAGCCGCGGTGCCTTTGGTGCCGCGAAGCGGTGCCGGTAGACCGCCAGTCTGATTACTGCTCGACGCAGTGCGCCATCGAAGCGGAGGGCATGTGAGCCGCTTTGGCGATTTCCTGCGACGCGCGACGACTACGCAGCTATTGCGCTCAATGGTCGCTGATGCGGCACTCGATGGCGATTGCGTGTGCGGTATCCCGGTGCGAGCGCATCGTCTGGCGGATGGTCGCCAAGTGGACTGCACCGAAGCGGCGCGGCTGTTCGCGGCTGATGTGTTTCGCCGGCCGTCGGTCGTCTCGATGAGTGCCTATCGCCTCGGCCTAGAAGACCGGCTGGCGGGTGGGTTCTGCGAAGTTGACTCGGATGAGTGCGCCTAAAGGGCTTAGGCTATGAAAATAGAGCGCTACGACCTAATTATCACGCGCGACGGGTATGTCAAGGACGAGGATGAACTCGTTAAGCACATGGAAGACGCGACAATGATTCTTGACGCGCATCTACGTGCGGCGCTCGAAGAACTTGACCAAGCAGGCTACTGTTTACAGATACGCACTGAAAGGACACGCCAATGATGACCCGATACCGTCTCTACCGCTATACCGGATGGTCGCCGCTTCTGGCGCTGTTCGCGAGCCTGCGAGGGTGCCATGTCTGACAAGATCGTGCAGGCAGACCAATCGTGGAACGATAACGGCGTGATGCGTAGGGGATATCAGCTACTGCGCGAAGAGAACAAGGCGCTCGCCGCCGAAGTGGTGCGGCTTGTGCGTCTTACTGACGCGATGCGCGCTACGATCGAGGAAACGCAGCAAGCGATCCGCGACATCAGCCGATACAACGCTGAGCAGCTGCACGAGGCGCGGTCGAAAACTAATGAGGGCTGGGTGAGGCCTGGTTTCGGGCTGGGCGTTTCGTCACAGTAGACAACAAGGGCCCGACTGCGGAGACAGCCGAGCCCATCACGACACAGCGCAATGGAGGCGCTGCACATGACTGACTTCACTTTACCCGAAATGCCGGCGTTCGTGTTCTCGGATTTCCTGCACGCCTCGTGGCTTGTGCTCGCCCAATTCTGGACTGGCGCCACGATTCTTTCCATTCTCGCTGTTATCGCGGCGATGATTCTGGCGCGGCGCACGCCATTGCAGCGTGACCTTGAGCAGATGCAGTATGACGCGATGGTGCGGCGCGCGAATCAGCAGGTTATGCGTGAAGCCTGGCTGCGGCGCAAGGCGCTGTTCGATGAGAAACGGAAGGATGCGTGATGCAGCGACAACTACACGATGCATTGACGCTCAAAGCCGCGGAGTGTCTGCGGGCACTGGATGCTTTCCGCTACGTCGCGATGATGGCGGATACGACTGAAGATGTGGCCGAGATCATCGGCACGATTCAACTGATCGAGGCGCGAGCGCAGCAGGCGCGAGCGGCGGCAACAGCCTGGATTCGGGCAGAGATGAAGGTGAGCGCATGACCGTTTACGAAGCAATCGCTGCAGTGTCGGCAGACCTGGCCAAGACAGGTATCGCCAAGACACGCGCGAATCAGTCGCAGCATTACCAGTTCCGGGGCATCGATGAAGTGCTGAACGCGCTGGCGCCGTTGCTCGCGAAGCACGGGCTAGTGATTGTGCCGCGCATGATCAGTCGCAGCGTCACGGAGCACGTATCGAAGGGTGGCGGCGTGCTGTTCAAGGTGGTCGTAGAAGCGGAGTTCGATTTCGTGTCTGCGTCTCACGCCGATCGCAGTATGCACATCGCGCGCACGTTTGGTGAAGCGATGGACTCGGCCGACAAGGCGACAAACAAGGCGATGAGCGCAGCCTACAAATACGCCGCGTTCCTGACGTTCTGTATCCCGCTCGAAGGCATGGCGCAAGATGCGGACGCGGAGACTCCGGAAGTCGTGGCGAAAGCGCCGGCAGGATACGACGACTGGCTGGCGGATCTCGAGTCGCTGGCCGGCGAAGGCGTAGACGCACTCAAGGCGGCATGGGACGGTTCGAAGATCGACTACCGTAAGTGGCTGGTCGAGACAGACCGCGCGAAGTGGGACGCGATGAAGAAGCGCGCGGCGCAGGTGTCGGCATGAGTGCTCCGATGTCAAGACTGAGAGACGCGCACCAAGCTTTCTCCGGCCTACTAAGCGGTATGGGACGTGTCGTGATCGCTGGCGGCGCGGTTCGAGACGCTTTGATGTGGCATAACGATCCGAAGGACTACGACGTATTCGTTCTAGGTCAATCGGTAGATGCTCAGACATTGAAGCAGATGGCAGATCTCGTTACGCCTCACTTCGATGGAGTGCCACCGGCGTTAGAGTTTCATACGAGCGAGCCTTTTCTGGCGTGTTCTGTTATGTGGAATGGCACGATGGTGCAAGTGTTGGCGTCTGAGTTCACGACAGAGGACGAACTGATCGATTCGTTCGACTGGCATGTGTCGCGTTTCTCGTTCGATGGTGAGCGAGTTACGACGCCAGAGGACATTGCGACGATCGGTCGCAACAAGCCGCTGCTGCTGCGAAAGGTCACGTTTCCACTGTCAACGCTGCGGCGAGGGTTTCGATTTAGCGAGCGGTTTGGGATGGAATTTCGTCACGAGGACGTCATGGCTCTATGCCGGCAAGTCGTAGAGTCGAAGTCATGAGGCCATTCGACATTCTCGACATCGATCAGCGCTCAGACGCCTGGCTGGCCGCTCGCTGCGGTCGGCTGACTGGCTCAGTGGCGCACGAAGCCTTCGCCAAGACGAAGAGCGGCTGGGCGGCATCACGGCGCAATCTGATCATGCGGCTGGTGCTCGAGCGCATCGCCGGAAAGCCGCAAGGCTCTGACTTCGTGTCGCCAGCGATGCAGGCCGGCATCGACCGGGAACCGCTCGCTATTGCGGCGTATGAGGCTGCGACTGGCGAGATGGTGCAGCGGTGCGGGTTCGTCGCTCATCGCGTGCTGATGGCTGGGTGCTCACCGGACGGCTATCTGGGCGACTTCGAGACGCTGCTCTCGATCAAGTGCCGGCAGGCGTTCGCTCATTTCGAGTTCGTCCGCAAGGGCACGATTCCAGTAGCGTCGCTCACGCAGATGCAGCACGAGTGCTGGGTGACTGGCGCGCGTCGCGCGGTCTACTGCTCGTATAATCCGGACTTCCCTGAGCGGCTACAGCTGGTGCATACCGTCGTGACGTTCGACGATGATCAGATGGCCGACTACAACTCGGCGGCGCTGACATTCCTCGGCGAAGTAGACCGCGAATACGACGCCATGATGACACTGTGCGATCTGGCTGGGCGACTCGCCGCGGCCGTTCTGGAGGCGAAATGAAGAGACTGAAACGATTGACGCGCCACGAAGAAATCATCAGGGCTATCGATGTGGCAAGCCGCGCGATCGACCGTGTTTATAGACACCCTGCCGCAACGGTGGCAGACAAGCGGGCCATTTTGGGCGTGCTCTTCGCGCTACACATCGATGGCGGCGCAGGTCTGCAACTCGAGCGACGCGAGGTGAAGTAATGAGCGACAAGATCTACGCACCAATCAACGTGAAGGCGCGCGATGGGCGCTTTGGGCAAGAGTTCCGCATCTCGTTCAACGTCGAGAAAATGCTGGCCTTCATCAAGCAGCATCAGACCGCGAAGGGCTACGTCAATCTGTCGATGACGGCGCGGCGCGAAGTCTCGAAGTTCGGCGAGACTCACAGCGTCGTGGTTGACACCTGGGAGCCGAATCAATCGCGGCGTGCTGAGCCGGTCAGCGGAGACGATGTGCCGTGGTAGCAGTGCCGGTGTTCCACGGGCGCGTCTCGACTGATGCGGCGCTACGGCTCGAGCCGTCAGAGGCATCGAAGCGTAAGGCGTGGCTCTCGCATCTGGTCGGCCGCGACGTGGAGATTACGATCCGCGACAAGCGGCAGCGGCGCAGCATCGACCAAAACAATTGGGTCTGGGGCATTGCGTATCCGGTCATCGCTGAGGCGCTCGGCTATGACGAACACGAGCACGAGCAGCTGCACTACGCGCTGCTCGGCGAATGCTACGGCACAGCCTACGATCAGCGGTTCGGGCGCGAACTGCCGCGCGTGAGTTCATCGAAGCTGAACACGAAGCAGTTCTCGGAATACATGGAATGGTTGGTCCGATGGGCGGCGACGGAGCACGGCATTGTCGTGCCGCTGCCTGGTGAAAGCGAGGCGGCATGATCTGCCGCAACTGCGAGAAGGCAATCAGGCACATGCTGAACAAGCGGCGGGTCTACTGCTCTCGACGCTGCCGCTCACAGTATGCGGCGCTGGGGCGAAAGGTGACGCGATGAAGCCGTATTACGAGCACGGTGGCATCACGATCTATCACGGTGACTGCCGCGATGTGATCGCAGAGTGGTGCCCGATACACGGGATGCCGCCGTTGTTTGACCTCATGTTGACGGACCCGCCATACGGTCACGGCGAGAAGTGGTCCGGCGGGACGTGGGCGTCGAATCCGATCTACGCGCGGGCCTTCCAGTGGGATGCCCAGCCGGCGAGTCCAGACACCATCGCGACAGTGTTACGGTTGGCTCATGCGTCGATCATCTGGGGTGGCAACTACTATCGTATGGAGCCGTCACGGTGTTGGTTGGCATGGGTGAAAACGTCCCGCATGCCGACGATGGCGGATTTCGAGCTAGCGTGGACCGACATCGATAAGCCCAGCAAGCTCTACATGGCGAATCGAAATGCAGACGGACGCCGAGAGCATCCGACACAAAAGCCGGTCGATCTGATGAAGTGGTGTATCGCGCAAGTGCCTGGTGTTCGAACGATAGTTGATCCGTTTATGGGGTCAGGGACAACGCTACGGGCCGCGAAAGATAGCGGTCTATCGGCTATAGGGATCGACCGTGATGAGCACTACTGCGAGATAGCCGCGCGGCGGCTACAGCAAGAGACACTAGCGTTAGATGGTGAGGTGACGCTGTGAGCTTACACGGCCTCCCAACACTCGGAGAGCTCAACCGCCAGCGTCGCGCTCAGCCGAAGGCGAATATGACCTCTCGACTGACTGAGAAATCCGATAGCCGCAAGGTCGAGAAGAAGCAAGAACGGCTCTGGCGCGAAGCGGTCTGGGCTCGCGACGGCGGGAAGTGCCGATGGTGTCGCCGGCATGTCGTGAAGTCGCTGGCACTGCTGCCTGAGCGAGGAGAGTGCCATCACGTGACGCCTCGGGAGCACCGCGCGACACGATGGGACGCGCGCAACGGCGTGCTGGTCTGCGCGGCTTGCCATCAAAGGCTTACCGGCGCAGTCGGTGGCGAGAAGGCCGTTATCATCGCTGGCCGCACGTTCTCACTCGATGGCCGCGAATATCCGGACGCAAGCGGTCCGATAAACTTCAAGGTGCTGTGATGACGCTCTGGATTGATACCTCTGTCGCCTATACCGGCCTGATTCTCGCGGCGGTGTGCTGGCTCGGCGTGCTATTCGCGCGGCACACGGAGCGGAAGAAATGACGCAGCAGACCTCGTTGCCATTCGCGGCGCGCGTTGAACGCTATCGGCCTCTCGTCGCACCGATGATCGGCTACCTGCGCGGGCGCGGCTGGGCGAAGTCGCGCGAGCTCGAGCAGCGCTTCGGCGTCACGGATCGCGTCGTCAGGGCGGTCGCGTCGATGTCGGACGGACAGGTTATCAGCGGCCAGAAAGGCTACGCGCTGCTGTCAGATGCGACGGTGGCGGAAGCGAACCACGCGGCAGACTGGCTGCTGCATCAAGCGAAGGAAATGACGGAGCGCGCGTATCGCATCAGGCAGGCGATTCATCGGCGCGCGTAATTCATCAGAGGGCGTAATGTGTCAATCATTAACGTTGGCATCAGTGGCGCAGTTTCTAGGCTGGCCGAACGGGATGTCGGATGAAGAGGTGTTTCAATTCATTGTCGAGCGTGAGCGCTTACTACGGCTCGTGCAAAGACTTCTAGAAACGCATCTCAGCGACGCTGCAACCGCTGAAGGTGCGATACGAGACAGGATCGAAGCAATCCACCGGCGCGCGTGACTTTCAGATTGAGTTTGCAAGCTCGGATGTGCTAGCGTTGTGAGTCGGGATACGGCAGCGCGCAAACGCTACCGCATCCCTCATCATCAACACCTAGTGAGAGGCGTGATGGCTGACAGCATTTTACCGCAAGACCATTCCATAGACAATCTCAAGCGCGATCTCGGGCTGTCGATTGACATGCTCGACGTGGACTATCTAAGGAAAGTTGCGTCCGTATTGCTCAGAACTGGGAGTGCTCCTGACGCCTACAGACTGGACGAATTATCGGACGAATTACAGATAGCCATTCGGGATATAGGTGTTCTCAGGGCGGCGCTGCATCTCAATGATGAGGTGCGGTAATGGCGAATCAACTGGAGCAGCTGAGCAAGCGGATCACAGACAAGATTTTAGCTAGGCTACACGACTTTGACACGGTGAGCGTGTCGCTGATTGCTCTCGATGAGGACGACTCAGAGGCATTACGGCGCACCATCGCAAACGCCATCGAAGATGAGCTCTACTCAGAGTCGCAGCGAGGCGACGAGTAATGGCCAGGACACGTCTGCTCTCGCCTGGATTCTTCCTAAACGAGGCGCTGTGCGACCTCCACCCGCTCACCCGAATCCTGTTTCAGGGGTTGTGGGTGCTCGCGGATCGCGAAGGCAGGCTCAAGGATCGCCCTAGGCGGATCAAGCACGAGGTTCTGCCGTATGACGACCATGACGCGGACAGGGCTCTGTACGACCTAGGTTGTGCCGGGTTCGTGACTCGCTATAGCGTAAATGGCGAGAACTACATTCAAATCAACAACTTCCAGAAATATCAGAAGCCTCATCAACGTGAGGCTGAGTCGTCTATTCCGGCTCCTGATGCGGTGGGTAGTGTAAGGCACGACCTAGGTAGTGCTCAGCCCGGTAAAGGCAATGTCGAGCCATCGCCAAGGTGTTCGGTTTCTGTTTCTGTTTCTGATCCTGTTTCTGTTTCTGATCGGGACGAACAGCGGCCCGCGCTGGCGCGAGCGAAGCCACGGACAGCTGGAGGTTCAGGCAAGAACTTCGGCCGAGTGTTCCTGCATCGGTGGCAGATCGACCAATTGATCGACCGTCTCGGGGAATTGTCTGACACATTTCTGCTCGACGAATGGGTCGATGGACTGAACGAGAAGCTCGCCGGCAAGGCACTCCCTCGAGATATCTGGCCGTGGGTGCAGGACGAATTCCAAGCCGAGATTACGCGGCGCAGCTTGCCTACTGCTAAGGCTGCGAACGGCGTGGATCTCGAGCTTGTCAAGTCGCTGATTGAACGGGACGGCCGGCCATGACCTCTCAAGAAGTGACCGCATTTTCGGAGATTTTCAACGGGCTCGCGCGCATGTTGATGACGCGTCGATTCGACGACGGCGAGCGCGAGCGGATGATTTCTGACTACTTCCGGGCGCTGCGGAGCTATCAGCTCGACGGTGTGCGCGCGGCTGCGGAGGTCCTGGCGCAGCGGGCGAAACACTTCCCGAAGCCGGTCGAATGGATTGAAGCGATTCCGCGCACAGACCGCTACGCCGACGTGCCGGTGATGGCCGACAAGGACGCGCGCGAGCATCGGCGGGCTCACGCGATGGGCTATGAGTCGGAGCCGTGTGACTGCCATTCATGCCGCTCGGCGAATGTCGCGCACCTTCCGCTGCGGTTCGTGCCGGACTTGCACGAGGACGAAACAATCGCGATGAAAGACCCTGACGGCGGGCGGGTCATCACCTGTGGGCACTGGGCACACGGGCAGGAATTGCGTCGCTGGTATGACGCGAAGAGCCAGTGTTTCACGGCTGCGGCCGATAGCCTTCAGCGCGGAGCGATGCGTCTGATTGGGAGGCGACCATGAAGGCCACACCGGGACGTGTGGCGCTCTCCGCTGAGCGTCGTTGCTGGTTGTGCCGGCGTCCAATTACGCGCGAGGGGCAGCGCGGGCCGCTGCGGACACATCCGATCTGTCGGAGGCTGAACGATGCCGGGATGCGGCAATCTCAGATTCGCGAGCGGGTGTCGCGGTTGATGGAGGAGGTGAAGTGATGGCATGCGGAGATACGTCTCCAGCTGGATTCGCTGGGCATTGGCGCGAGTGGCACAGAGGACACGGGTGCGAGCTTGACCCGAACAGGTGTGGCGTGATGGCTGAAGAGAATCCGGCAGTAGACGCTATTGAAGTTGGCGGCACCTACATGGATCGCAGCATCGCGGACTTCCAGCGAGCGTGTTTTGTGACAATCAGTGCCGAGCAGCGGAATGTATCACCAGATACCGCGCTCATCGCTCTGCTCTGTGATGCCGTCAGGTGCTCACGCGAGTTGAGCATGGCCGCAGCGAGGGCGATGGATGAAGACTCTGCCTCCCTCAAAGCCCAACTCGCCGCCGCTCAAGAACGAGAGCGCATCTTGACGGATGGGCTGTGCGACCTCCGCGACATGCTGGAATCCGACTGCGATCCGTCAGCGATCGTCACAGGCATTGTGGGCGCGCTTGCGAATGCCAAGGCGGTGAAGCCGTGAAGGCTAGGTATTGCGGGATGTGCGACAAGTGGCTGCCGAAGAAGCACCGAGAGTGCCCAGCGTGCGGTGCCGAAACTTCTAAAATCGTCGAATTTTGCGCCGCATGTGACAGGGAAGGGGCCACAGCCGGAGGAGACACGAGCGGAAATCATACCTGCAAGAAAGAGTCGGTGAAGCCGTGAAGCCAGCCTATGCCCGTCACAGGCCAGACACGACCGCGAAGGCACTTTCAGCCTACGCCGTCCAGTGCGGGCTCACCATTATCGACGTGGGCCATCCATTCGACGCGCTGGCGGTTTACGGCGACGTGCAGAAAGCTGTTGACTGGAAGACGCCAGGCGGGACACTAACCGATAGCCAGGCTAAGCTCGTGGCTCGCGGGCTGCGGCTGCGATTTGTGAGCACACCAGAGCAGGTGGATGCGCTCGCTGCGGAAATGAAACGCGACGCGAGCCGGTAGGAGGACCACATGGAAACGCCGGACACGAACGACCACATTTTCCAGACTGGCCGAATTCCGCGCCAGGATGCCCCAGGACGCGCGATTGGCTCGTGGTGGCTGTTAGCCCCACGGGACGGGTTTACGTCGCGCGCACGGGCGCTACAGGCCGAAATGAGCCGCACGCCGGAAGGCCGCATGGTCGGTATGGGCGCCACGGTCGGCTGGGGGCCGCGCATCGGGGCGACCAGGTGAGCGACTACCTACGGGCGTGGCGAGCTCGGCAGCGGGCGCGGGGGCGGTGCGTCGCCTGTCTCGCGCGGGCTGAGTTGGGGCGGAAAATGTGCGCGCTGCATCTCTATAAGGCGCGCGTGAACAAGGCGCGGCGGGTCGGCAAGCCGTTGCCGGAGATGGTAAAATGACGACGCAGGATTGTCAAAATTGCGAGAAATTGCGCGCGGAAATCGCGCTTTTGATGCGCACCATTAAGATGCTGACAGACCTTAAGGCCGGCCAATGACGAACGCTGAAATCGCCATGCGCGACGACTTCGAGGAACGAGCCGCCATCATGGAATACGAGGCGGGGTTGCCGCGCGTCGAAGCGGAGCGATTGGCGCGTCAACTCGCAGCGCAGCGTGGTCGCCAGGAGAAGAAATGATCCGACGCTGGTGGCAATTCTTTAGATGGTCCCGACAGTCCGGCGGCTGGCGTGTTGTGCGTAGGCAGAATGGCACCTGTGAGGTGCGATGGTCGGTGCCCTACGGCGCGGACTGGTATTTCTACCTACCTGATCAATGGTCGGACTATCACGAGGCGTTATGTGCCGTGCAGCAACTAAACGGCCGGCGGTTGCGTCCTGCGGAATTAGCGCCATGTCGTGAGCTATTCCCTGGCCCATTGTCAACCTAGTTGTGTCCTAAATGATACGCAATTAAGCATGATTCTGTTCTTTGCCGGTCGCGGGCACATGGCATAATTAAGGCGATGCTGTCAACCTCTGGCGTGGGCGTGCCATGACGGAAATCGACCTCGGGGCGTCCTCGCACACGCCGCAGTCGTCTGAAGACGGCGCGTGGAAGACGTGGACGCTTGGCGCAATTCTTACCGCGCTGCTGGGTTTAGCTGGCACATGGGGCGCATCGGTGCAAGAGCGCATTGTGTCAGCGGAGCGTGATAGCCAGTTGACGCGCGAGCGGCTATCGAACATTGAAGCGCGGGCCGACAGTATCCAGCGTCAGATTGACGCAAACGTGATCGACCTCAAGGAAGCCGTTCGGCGTATTGATAACAAACTCGACCGCATTATTGAAGGTGATCGGAATGGTTACGTTAACGGCGCGCGGCGCTTTGATCGCTAAATACCTCGGGCTTCTGCTGTGTTTGTCGTTGCCCATGTCTGCCGCGGCGGGGCCTGTGAACCTCATCACGAACAGCGACTTTTCAGGGGGCTACGTCGGCTTCACGACGGATTACATCTTTACGGCCGATGGCGGCGCAGACGATGACCTGTGGGATCCTGGCGTGTTTGGTATTGATGACACGGCTGCGGGCCGGCATCCGTATTGGGTGACGACTGGCGACCACACATCAGGCTCTGGTGCCATGATGCTCGTGAACGGACAAACGGCGTCGGCGTCTACCGTCTGGAAGCAGTCGGTGTCTGTGGCGCCCGATACGACATACTTCTTCGAGGCGTGGGCGATGGATCTGTGCTGCAATGCGCTCATGCCGGTGCCGTTTGAGCCGCCCAGCTTGTCGTTCTGGATTAATGGGTTTCAGGTCGGGTCGTCGCTGACGGGTTCGACTGGCGCATGGTCCGGACTGTCGAATACCTGGAACTCGGCGAGTGCTTCATTGGCGACGCTAGAGATTCGGAATGGTTCGACCATCTACTCAGGGAACGATTTTGCGCTTGATGACTTATTCCTCGGCACTGAGTCCAGCTTAAACCCGGCTCCTGAGCCGGCATCGATGCTGTTGCTCGGCACCGGGCTGATTGGCGTGGCGCGTGCGGCTCGAGCTCGGCGGAGGCGTGCGTAAAATGCCTGTGATTTTCGGTCTATCGGCGTATGATTGGGCTGTCAATGTATGTGTGGCCGTGGGCGAGTGGTATGCCGCGCATGTGGGCTGGTATTGGGGCTAGGCTCGCGCTAGTCGCGGCGTGCCTCTGCTGGTCTACGCCGGCATGGGCTGATGAGGCGAACGACCGCAAGGCGGCTGGTATTCTGCTGGCTGGATTCGGGTTTGCGGCGTCGGTCGATATGCTCCAGACATCCTACTGCCTCGGCGCGCACACCTGCACGGAAGCGAATCCGCTGCTCGGCCGCGGCATCAACAAGTTCGGCGTTGTGCCTGGCTTGTCGATTAAGGGCGCTGTGCATACCGCGTCGATCTACCTGCTCGCTCGGCATCGCGCGAAAGCGCCGCGGGCGGTCAAATGGGCCGCGCTCGGGCTGCTCGCCGCGCAAACCGCCGTGGATGTCCACAACTACCGGCAAATGCGAGGTGTGCGATGATCCGCGCGTTGCTCGTGTTGGCGTTGCTTGTGCTGCCGTCGCCGGCTTTCGCGCAACCGTCTGCGATTCGCGATGCGCTCACGGCATCACGCGTGCTCTATCCAACGCCGATGAGCCCATCCCAAGTGTCCGAGATGCTATCCCGCGGACTCGCTGGACAGAGTGGATGGGCGCTCCTGCGCAAGGATGGCGGCTCTACGTGTCCGACTCCATACACTGGCATCCGTGTCTCCTGTGACTGGATCATCGACGTGCCTGGTGGCTGGGGATACGACGTGATCGCCGATGTGGAGGGCTCTGGACGGCTCACGTGGAGCGACGGCGTGCCGAACGGTGTCGGCATCCAGACGGTTGCGCCGTGGCCTGTCGGCGTGCCACAGCAGCCGCAGACGCCCATCGGCGGCGCTGTGACGCCTGATGTGATTCGCGCGATTGTGTCGTCTGAAGTTGATAAGATCTACGCGCAGAACGAGCGCATCTTTGCGGCGCTCACGCAGTTGGACGACCTGAACACGAATGCGATCCTCGGGCGACTCAACACGATTCAGGAAGACATCAATAATCCGGGTTGGTTTAAGCGGGTCGTCAGTAATCGCTATGTGCAGATCATCGCGGCCGGCGTAGCGGCGTATTTCTCGCGTGAGATGTTGAGCAATCAGAAGCCGTGAACGGCGCGGATGTGCACTGGTTACGGGTGCGGTGGAAGTGGCCAATGAGTGAACCGACAACGCCGACCTTCTCGACGGCGACATTCGCGGCATTGCTCGCGGCGTGGTGGCCTGTCGCTGATCCATTTCTGGTGGCGCTCGGGGCGTGGATGCAGTCGCACTCTGTCATCGTGTTCCCAGAAGGCTATAGCATGACGTTACGCGCGGCGCTCGAAGCGCTGGTAACGGCGCTGGCGATCCGCTGGCACATGGGGCAGCGGTGACATGCGTAATGGCTGCGGTCGTGGTGATCGTTGTGATGCTGGCGATCAATGTGGACGCTTGGCGGCATCGGTAGGAGTGTCATAGGCTATGTCAGCACCGACGATCATCGATGTTAATCTCGGCGCCGGCCTGACCATCGGCACGACCACAATCACGGGCGGAACAGACGGCCGCATCCTGCGTAATAGCTCTGGCGTGGTGGGGGAATACACCCTGACGGGGAGCGGGACGGTTGTGGCGATGCAGACAAGCCCAACACTGACCGGGCCAGTCATCATCAATGAGGCTGTTGGGTCGAGCGGGCTCACCATCACGGGGGCTACTCAGACAACAAGTCAGCCAGCACTAAACATCACGCAGACGTGGAATGCTGGAGCGGTTACGTTTACGGGAGCCGCAATCAATACAACAAAGACAGCATGTGCTGACGCATCGAGACAATTGGTTATTCAGGATGCTGGGGTAGACCGGATTTGTTTCTCTGGCGGCAACTCGAATTACCCGTGGATTGGCATTGCAGCAGGAACAGAACTAGAATTTCGTGCAATTAATCGCGCGAATACAGCAATGGTGAATGCCGCCTATTTCCAGGCGGGCACCGGGCTATGGACGGCATCCGAATTTAGGATGGGGTCGATCAATTACAGCTCTGGGGATCTATTTATAAAACGGGCGGCAGCTGCAACTCTCCAGATGGGCACCGACATCAACGGCGCCGCAGTCGCCCAAACACTTCGGGCCTGCAACGGCATCACTGGCACGGACAAGGCTGGAGCGAACTTCACCATCCAATCCGGCACGGGCACAGGCGCAGGCGCGGTCAGCAGCCTGATCTTCAAAACGCCTGCTGTGCTCGGCACGGGCACGACAGCCCAGACAGCCACGACTCGGTTGACGCTGGTGGAAGGCTCAGCTACCTTCACGACGCCAACGGTGAAAGCCGCATCTGACACCGCGATTCCTGCGGGCGGCACGGCAGGCACGGGCTACACCTTCAGCAGCACTGCAAACTATGGCGTGTTCTTTGGCTCTGGCGCTCCGACGCTTAGCGCGGCGAAGGGGTCGCTGTATCTCCGCTCGGACGGGAGCGGCACGACCGACCGCGCCTACATCAACACCGACGGGTCCACCACCTGGACCGCGCTTACCACCGTCGCATAAAGGAGCATCGATGCCAGCGACCTACTCGATCGACATCACGGCCAGCGATAAGGAAGAACTCGGCATCCAGTGGGCGAAGGACAGCTACAACGCGCGCGAGGTCGCCGCGAATCCTAACTTCGTGGCGCTGACCGCCAAGCAATTCCTGAAGCAGCACCTGAACGATTACGTGCTGGATTTGAAGAAAGCCTACAAGCAGAAGCTGCGCGACGACGCTGCGAACGCGGTAAACTTCGACTAGGACGGAGACGATGGGAAAAGCCGCACGATTTAAGCTCGCCCAGAACGACGAAGCGCCTCAGACGACGGTGCTCGACACGGCGGATCTGGAGTATCTTCGCAAGGTGTATCAGGACGCTGCGGACGCGCAAGCCGCGGCGCGATGGGTGCTTAGGGCCGCTGAGCCCGCCAAAAACGCCTTCGATTCGGTCATCACGCATCTGCGCGAGAAGCACAAGCTTAGGCCGAACGATACGATCGACATCCAGACCGGAGCGATTACCCGAAAGGCTGAGTAATGGCTGACTACGCACTTGGTAGCACGTTCGATGTGAAATTCGCGACGCGGTCAGCCGGTGCCATGACTGCGCTCTCGGGTGGCACAGTCGTGGCCTATCCGGACAACTCGACCACGGAAGTCACGGGTGGCATTACGCTCACGGCAGACATTGATGCCGTAACGGGCCTGAACAACGTGCGAGTGGTCGCCACGTCCGGCAACGGCTATGCGGCTGGCAGCAATTACACGCTCGTGCTGAGTGCGGGCACGGTCGGCGGCACATCGGTGGTCGGGACGCCGGTTGGGGAGTTTTCGCTCGAAGCGGAAAGCGCATTACGTCCGGCCACAGCTGGGCGCACGGCGGCGATTGATGCATCCGGACAGGTCACGGTCGGCGCGATGGCTGCGGATACGCTCACAGCGTCTGCGCTTGCGGCGTCCGCGGTCACAGAGATCCAGTCGGGACTCAGCACGCTTGACGCGGCAGGGATTCGGACGGCTGTAGGGCTCGCATCGGCGAACCTCGATACGCAGATCGGCGACTTGCCGACGAATGCTGAGCTCACAGCCGCGCTCGCGAGTGCTGATGATGCGGTCCTGGCGGCGATCGCGGCGCTCAATAACCTCTCCAGCGCTGGCGCACAGGCTGCAGCGGCAGCGGCTCTGACGGCTTACGGTGCGGCGCTCACGTCTGATATTCCAACCACGGCGCAGATTGCGGATAAGGTGCTCGGCCGCAACCTAGCTGGATCGTCTGATGGCGGGCGCACGGTCAAGGATGCGCTGCGGACGCTCCGGAACAAGGTCAACATCGACGCGACGACCGTGACGGTCTACCAAGAGGACGACACGACGACCGCATGGTCAGGTGTGGCGACGCGGGCAGACCTTGACGCCTTACAGACAGTGGACCCGAGCTAATGTGGCTGTTTCGCTGGTTCTCTCGGCGGCGTTCCACCGGCGCGACGTTGCCGGACATCATCTTCGCGACGCTGCGGAACCGCACACCACGCTACACTCTCGACCCGCGGCACGCTGATAGCGTCCTGCGCTCGCGCGTGGCATCCTATACGCTGAGGTATCGAGGCTGATGGCCGCAAAACTACTCGAAATGACCGAAGGCTGGAGCGCGGAGATTGGGCCGATTCAGGCGCTCTCGGATGGTGTCGGATTCGCCCTGACCGACTACACCTGCACGGCTATCGTGACGGATTCGGCTCGAGCCACGGTCACAAGCGCGGCCACAGTCCGTAAGCACAGCGACCAGACGACCTATCCCGGTTATTGGTATTTCACGCCGGACCCGACGAAGTGGCTCACGACCGGCAGTCCCTACTACATCCATCTGAAGCTCGTAGACGGCTCGAGCAAGGTGGCATTCTTCCCTAACGGGGAAGCGATGCAGGTCATTGTTAACAAGCCATGAGCCCGATTTGCCTTGAGCCTGGCTGTCCAGCGCTGGTGCCGAGAGGTCGATGCAAGGCGCACCAGAAGCCAGACATCCGCCAGAATGCCGATGTGCGGACGCTGTATCATACGCCGCAGTGGGAGGCGCTCAAGCGTCAGGTGCGGGCTGATGAGCCGTGGTGCCGCGCGTGCCTTACTGCTGGCGTAACCGTCCCAGGGACACAGACAGACCATATCGAGCCGCATCGGGGTTCACTGGCGCTGTTCTGGGACCGATGCAACCTACAGAACCTGTGCGCTGAGTGTCACGCGCGCAAGACGAGGCAAGGACTGTGACGACCGCCTATCAACCAATCACTATAGGAACCGCCATCGTCTGGTGTGCCTGCGGTGCGGTGTTAGTGGCTGAGCGTTACGTTGATGCAGTGGCGCTCCTTGACGAGCACCAGTGTAGTCTCGGATGCCCGATGCTACCGCACAACACGGCACGCACAGCGCGTATGATGAGCAGCGAATACGAGACGCCTGTAAATGACTGACCAGGGGGGATATATCGCCTCTGTAAGCTCACGTCGTCAAAC
>Ga0075472_10000110_pt1 | contig 31573 bp, 47 predicted proteins | sample DEB19_08_DNA_3_FD_77014 | JGI IMG/M metagenome (GOLD analysis project Ga0075472, IMG submission 77014) | Aqueous microbial communities from the Delaware River and Bay under freshwater to marine salinity gradient to study organic matter... | ecosystem: Environmental > Aquatic > Marine > Coastal ...
CAGTCTCGCGCCCTCGCGCTATTTTCACGCTAAAGGAGTAAAAACCACCGGTAAGCAATGACCCATTCCGAACCATCTCTTTTCGTTTGGACCGCCGACCGCCCGACTGCGCCCGGCTGGTATTGGGTGAAGCGCGCAGGCATCGTGGCCGTGCTTGAGATCGCGCGAGGCGAAACGATGGCCGGCGTCGAGGTGCTTTGGGTTTACGGGCTGGCCGGCGGCTGGCCGATTTACAGCGATCATCTTTTGGGCTGGCAATGGGCCGGTCCGATTCCGGAACCGATCCGATGAAACCGAAAACCGTAGTTGATCCCAAGGGCCGCTGCAACGTCCTGCTGCGGATGTCGGAATATCTTGGCGTGCCGAATCAGACGCTCGTCAATTGGTCAAACCTACCTGGCTTTCCGAAGAAAACGAAAACCGGATGGCTGGTTTCCGAGGTGGCGGCTTTCGTCGATGAGAAAAATCAGGCGGAAAATCCCGAGTGGGATTACGAAAAGGTGAGACACAAGCGGGCGCAAGCGAGTCGCGAAGAGCTGCGGCTGGCGCAAGAGCGGGGCGAGCTAATCCCCGCCGCCGAGGTGGAGCGGGAATGGAGCGCGAGAATCAACCGGCTAAAGAGCGAGATCGACCGCGCGTTTGCCAGGGCCGCGCCGCAGCTTTCGGGTTGTGACGCGCCGGATATATTGAAATCCCTGCGAAAGCTGGCGCGGGATGTTTACGAACAGGAATCAAAGATATGAAACTCCCCGGAGAAAAAGGAGACCTACGAATCGTGACGCGATTTATCCGAATCGCGGACGGTGCGGAAAGGACGTTTGTGGAGACTTACAACAAATCATTCGACGCGGCGACCCGGCGAAATGCAGCGGCTATGGCGATGCGTAACGTTGGATTAGAACGCGATGGGATGCTCTGCTTGGCTTGTGATTACGAATACCTAAAATGACACAACCCCTAGCCGCCATCTGGGGCCGCGCCCTCGCTCCAGAACCCGACCTGAAGCCGTGGGAATGGTGCGAGCGGAACGTCAAAAATATTCCCTATTCGCCAGTGCCAGGCGGCTTTTCGTCGGCGCATCATCCGGCGATCCGAGAAGTCATGGAAACAATCTGCGACCCGGCCGTGCCGCTGGTCGTGCTGAAATGCGCTGTCCAGACGATCAAGACCTTGGCGCTTGAACTCTCTATCACCTGGGCGGTCAAGAACGACCCGGCGCCGACGCTCTTCTTGCAGGACCAGGACGCGAACGCGAAGGACGAAATGCAGATGCGACTCCGGCCGCTCATGGAGAATACCGAGGCGGTCAAGCAGCTAATCCCCATCGGGGCCGACAAAGACAAGGCGAAAAACGCCAGCATCCTTTTCCGGAACGGGATGCCGCTTTGGGTTCTCGGTGCCAGCAACCCGCGCAACCTTCAGCGCCGATCCATTCGCCGCGTGTTTCTCGACGAATGCTGGATGTATCCACCGGACCGCATGGCGATCAAGGAAGCGAGCGCGCGCGTTACGGCCTTTGGGTATCTTGGGAAGGTAGTAGCCGCCAGCCAGGGCAGCGAAGAGAATGACGAATTCGACAAGCTGCACAAAGAAACCGATCAACGGGAATGGAACGTAGCTTGTCCGGAGTGCGAATGCTTGCAACCGCTAGCCTGGTCGAATGTGAAATTCACGGCCGAGCGGGACGACAACGGGAACTACAATTACCCTGAGATCGCGCCGACGGTCCATTACGAATGCGCGAAATGTCAGGCGAAATGGGAGGACACCGATGAGATGCGCCGTGATCTCAACGCGACCGGGCGATTCGTGGCGACCAATGAAAGCGCGCCAAAGGGCAAGGTAGGATTCACCGTCAATTCGATCTCTTCGATGCCATGGGCGATCCTTGTCGAGATGTATCTATCGGCTAAGGTCGCGAGCTGGACGGGCGACATCGGGCCGCTGAAGGTCTTTTACCAGAAGCGGCTGGCCTGGTGCTGGGGCGACGGGAACGGCGAGGATTTCAAGATCGAGGTGAAGGGCAGCGGTTACAAGCTAGAGGATGCCGAGAAATGGGAGGATGAAAGCATCCTTTCGATGCGCGCCGGCTTTCTCAAGATCGGGAAGAAGCCGGAGGGAGAATTACCGCCCGGCAACTTTCTTTTCCGCGTTATGACCGTGGACGTTCAACAAGCCTGCTTTTTCTATGTCGTGCGGTCTTGGAGCCGAGACGGGAAAAGCCGGTTGTTGAAAGCCGGCCGGGCGATTTCATGGAATGATCTGGATGCGCTGGCGACCCGTTACAATCTTTGTCCGCAAATGGTAATGGTGGACTCCGGCAATCAGCCGGCCGTCGAGGTTTACCCGAACACGGCCGCGCGTGGCTGGACCTGCTTGCGAGGCGATCAGCGCCGGTCATTCCCGCACCGTGACAAGATCGAGGGCAGGACATTTGAGAGGTATTACTCGACCGTCCGCAAGGTGCCGCTGTCAAAGGGCAAGGTGGCGAAGGTGTTCCACTGGTCGAATCTCAACTGCAAAGACATGCTCGCGCGGATGCTCCGGATGCCGGAGCGATGGCAGATTGCCGATGATATTCTCGACTCATGCCCGGAATACCACGACGCGATGAACTCTGAGCGGCGAGTCAAGCGAAACAAGATCTGGCAATGGGAGGAAATTTCAAAGAGCCGGCCGAATCACCTATGGGACTGCGAGGCGATGCAGATCGTGGCGGGGCTGATGACGAAGGTAATCGGCGCGGAGATTGAGGCGGAAAAGGTTGAACCCGAAACGGAATCGGAATAACATAGGGTTATCATAGGGCTATGAACGATACAACCAAGCTTTCAGAGATTACCCTGGCCGCGCCGGCCAAGATCGCGCCGGAGAAAAAGCCAACCCCTCCGAAAGGCTTTCGGTTTTTCAGCAAGCGCAAAGGGCCGCGGCATCAAAAGCCCAAGTCGCGTTGACAGTCGGCCGGTTTCATGGCGGCCGGCCTTTTTGTCAACTTTACGGAAGTCGAGGTTTTGCAGATTCTGGCGAAGGCGAAAGCCCTCGTCTTAGAAGGCAAGACCATCCTCAATTATGGCGATCAGGGAACGTCCGTAGGCAAGGCGTTCACGATGCCGGTCGATAAGGTGATTGACGAATGCAATTACGCGCTCCGCGTTCTCGATCCCGATACTTACGGGACGCCAGTATCGACTCGCCGCGCTCATTCCAACTTTGGCGGATTTTTCAACCAATGAAGCTGCCAAATTGGATTAGACAGGCGGCGCTAAAGGTGGCGTCAACCGGGGCGCAATTTGAAAGCGGCAAGCGCGAATCGCGTTCGCGTGGGACGATTCCAGGTGGGACGCCGAGCGGGCTTAAATACGATCTGCCCGCCTACACCCGGCAGGAGATTCTGAAACGGTCGCGATACATCGCGCGCAATTCCGGATTCCAGGCCGAGATCAAATCCCTCATGGCGGTCTACGCCATCGGCGATGGGATGCGCCCCCAGGCGAAGTCGCCCGATACCGACTGGAACGCGGAAGCGGAAAGGCTTTTCAACGAGTGGTCATTTCGCGCGGAGATCACCAATCGGTTTAACTTCTTCGAGGTGCAGCACCTGGTCTCGCGCGCGCTCGACGACGACGGTGAGATCTTTGCGGTCAAGACCTTTGACCTTTACGAAAATCCCAAGCTTCAAATCGTCGAGACTCACGCGATTGATTGCAAGACCGATGCCGAGAAAAACCTGTTCGACGGCATCCAATTCGATGCAGTAGGCCGGCCGGTATCCTACATGCTACGGTCGCGCAAGATGGGCGACCCGTCCGTTTCTCTCCCGGCTTCTGGCGTGATTCACGTTTTCGAGCCGCAATCTGTCAGCATGAGTCGCGCGTTCCCATCGGGCCAGCATGGACTGACAAAGATGCAAGATGTGATGGAGCTGCTAGCGATGGAGACACACGCCACGAAAGACGCGGCCGAGGTGTCCCGCGTGCTGAAATCCAATCGCGAACGGGCGCTAAGTGACGGCGATTTCTCGCTCGATTCCGAAGGCGATAACTCTGAGATGACGACCGATGAAGCGGCCGTTGCGGCTGCGATTGGCGGGCGGATCGTCCGGATCAATACCGACGAAGAGCTGAACAGCTTCAACTCGAATCGCCCGAACGCGATGTTTCAGGGATTCCTGGACACGCTGAACCGCGAGGCCAGCGGCGGGAAGCTGCCGTTCGAGGTGCTATGGGATGCGTCCAAGGTCGGCGGCGCGTCCGTGCGCCTCGTCGTTAGCAAAGCGGATCGGCAATTCCAATACCGCCAAGGCGTCATGAAAACGCGCTTTCTGACTCCAGTATGGGGCTACGTCATCGGCTCGTTTATCAATGCCGGGATCTTGCCCGCCGTGAAAGGCTGGAATCGCGTTGACTGGACGACTCCTCGCCGCATCACGGTGGACGCTGGGCGCGAGGCGCAAGCGAACCGTCTCGATGTCGAGAGCGGCCTTAAGACTTGGGCCGATGACATTGCCGAACGTGGGGGGGACTTCGACGAATGGTTGCGCGAACGGTCCGACCAGGCGCGGAAGATTATGGGCGCGGCCGGTATGGACGCGAGCGAACCGATCCCGCTTTGGATGATTTACAAGCCGAGCGGCATGGCCCTTCAAACTCAGACAACCGAAATCGAATGAATCCTCAATTCGTGCATTCCCTATTCTGTCGGCCTTGGAACATCGAAGGAACCTATTGGTCCGCGATGGCAAACGCCGCGCTTCAGCCTGGCAATCTTTCGCTCGCGGACTTCTTTGTTGCCCGCGAAAAAATGGAGATCGACGGAAACGGGGTCGCGCACATCTCAATTACCGGCGTCCTCGGGGATCTCGCGCCCATCGATGCGATGTTTGGCGATTCGGATTACAGCACAATCGCAGCCGAGCTGGCAGACGCCAAAAAGAACGCGCGCGGCATCATGCTTCACGTTGATTCCCCTGGCGGGCAAGCCACCGGCAACGTCGAGGTTGCCAGCCTTGTCGCTGGACGGAAGCCGACTGCCGCGCACATTTCGGGAATGGGATGCTCTGCTGCCTACTGCATCGCATCTGGCGCCGATCACATTTCGGCCGAGCCATCGGCCATCGTCGGCAGCATCGGAACGATTCTAGCCCTGCTCGACGTTTCCGGCCTATGGGAATCGATGGGAGTCAAGCCCGACTACATCAAAAGCGGCGAGCTGAAAGCGGCTGGTTATCCTCCGGCGCAAACGGCCGAGGAACGCGCCAGCCTTCAAGAGACGGTTGATGACCTATTCGCACTGTTCAAGGGCCACGTATCCACCTATCGCGCAGTCCCGGCAAGCGCCATGCAAGGCCAGGCTTTCGTCGGCGCTCGCGCCAAAGAAAACAAGATGATCGACGCGGTTTCGAATTACGAGCAGGCATACCAGAAGCTGCTCCGCAGGATGTAACGGTTGACACAAAATCAAAACCAATGGAAACGGACTCTACCGAAACCGAACGCTTCGCGTCTCTCGCGGAAGCGCGCGCCGCCTATTGCGAACTCGAAAGCGAATCGCAGTCTTTACTCAACGAAGCCGACGCGAAAGTGACGGCGCTCCAGGCCGAGCTTCAAGCGGCGAACGAGCGGGCGGATAGCCATGAGGCAGACTTTAACGCCGCGAGCGAGCAGATCGAATCATTGAAAGCCGCGAACGCCGAAGCCGCATCGAAGATCGCCGCCCTAGAAGCGAGCGCCAAAACCGCCGAAGCCGAAGCTGCCCGCATCGCCGCGAGCCTTGGCATTGACCCCGTTCAACTCGCCATCTCGCAATCCATCGCCGGAAACCAAATGAGCCGCAAAGAATTTGAAGCTCTCAGCCATCGCGCGCGCCGGGAGTTTCTCGCCGCTGGAGGCAAAATCGATCAATCCACTATCTGAAATCTCAACTCTAACTATCTCAAGCTATGCCCGCTAATACTCTTCCAAGCGCCATCGCGGACGCCTACAAGGCCGCTGAAATTGTCGGTCGCGAGTCGGTCGGCTTCATCAATTCGGTGATGCTCAACACCGGCTCCGAAAAAGTCGCTCTGAACGCGGCCGTAAAATCCCTCAAGACCGAAGCGCCGACGCTCAATACCAGTGTCACGCCGGCCATGACGATCCCCGAGGGCGACGTCCAGACGATCACCGAAGCCAACTTCACCCTCGGCCAGGTCGCCAATGTGATGATCAACATCACCGGCGAGGAACAGAAAACGCTCGATACCCACTACAGCTTCGAGACGGTCCACGGCAATCAGTTTCTCCAGGCGTTCCGCAAGATCCGCAACGCCATCGAGAGCTACCTTTGGGGCATTTGCTACAAGGGCGCGTCGCGGGCCATCGGGACCGCTGGCACGACTCCTTTCGGCAATTCCACCGTGGGCATCGATGACATCGCTGAGATTCGCCAGATCATTTTCGACAACGGTTATCTCTCGAGCGGCGATATGTCGCTGGTGTTGAACTCCGCTGCCGGAACCAACCTGCGCCAGCTCGCGCAGTTGCAAAAGGTGAATGAAGCCGGCGGTGGCGACCTGCTCCGCAATGGCGAGCTGCTCAACTTGCAGGGATTCAGCATCAAAGAAAGCGCCGGCATCGGGACGCATACCAAGGGCAATGGAACCAGCTACCAGCTCTCCGCTGCCGAAGCCGTGGGAAGCACCACGATCAACGTTGATACCGGCTCCGGCACCATTCTGACCGGCGACGTCATCACCTTCACAGGCTACAGCGACAAATACGTCGTGAATACCACGATGACCGGCAACGCGGCCGTGATTGGCGATCCTGGTATCCGGGTCGCTGTCGCGGACGATACCGCTGTCACGGTAACCGGCAACTACACGCCGAATGTCGGACTCAACCGGATGTGTGTCGAACTCGCCGCGCGCCCGCTGGCCGTCCCAGGCACCGATGCCGCGACCGACGTCATCGAGGTGCAAGACCCGCTCACCGGCCTGACCTACGAGATTCGCGAATATTCCGGATTCCACAAGAAGATGTGGTCGATCACGGTCGTCTACGCCGGGAAAGTCTGGCACCCGCAAGGCGTCGCAATCCTCATCGGTTAATCCGCATGATTATCTACCTTACAACCGACGCGCCCGTTGCTGGCAACGTATGGCCGAAAGGAACCCGTCTCTCCGCTCCCGACGCTGCCGCCATGGCCGCTGTAAGGGATGGGGTCGCGACCTTCGAGCCGCCCACTGAAAAGCAGCCCGCGCAGGTTGGAAACGAGGTGGAGGACGACGCGCCGAAACGCAGGGGCCGCCCGCCGAAGGCGTGAGACTTTGGGTTAAGGTTGCAGTTCATCGTCATGGGCAGGGCCGGGGAGACTAAATCACTCCCCGGCCCGCTTCATTTAAAGCCATGAAACTCACGGAAGAAATCCAGGCCGACCTTTACTCCGGCGAACTCGACGACCTTTTCCAGCCGGTCGAATGGGGATATCACATCCTTAAGGCGATGGTCGAAACTGCCGCAACGATTGAGGGCATGGACGACCTAGGCGGGACCGTGTTGCGCGGGGAGCGGCAATTCAAGTTTCGCCGCCGTGACCTGGTGGAGATTGACGAAGATTTCGAGATGATAGGCGATGTGATCCATTTCGCCGGCCGCGTTTACGATGTGATGGAGATCGAGGACCGGCCGGATCATCCGATTGTCATCGTCCGGGGAGATTTGCGCGCATGAAAGTCACGGCAAAACTTGAAGGCATTGACCGCGTTAATTTTGAGATCGCGCGGTTAATGAAGCTCGTTGGCGACGCGGCGAAGGACATTCCGTTGGATGAGGCGCGACTCTTCGCGGCGTCCGTGATGCGCGCGCTGCCGCCGACTGCGAGCAAGGCAGCGCAATCGGCCAGGAGCGGCGGCACGAAAGAACAGGAGCAGCGCGGCAAGGCCGCTGTAGCGCGGTCGCATCGAAACGCAATGCCATGGTTTGAGTCGAAAGCCGATGAGCAGGAATCGTGGCTAGATCGGGCGATAAAGGCCGGAAATATCGAACAGGCGAACCGCGCCGCGCAATCGACTGGACTCGCCGCCGCCGGGTTGCGATTCGGCGCATTCTCAGCCGATGGGATCAAGCGCGCGCGATTCAATGGGCGCGTCTATCGGAAGCGGAATAAAAACGTTCTGATCCGGCAGACCGACCTGAGCGCGCGCGATTCCCATACCGAGGCGAAGCAGCGGAACGTGGGCATGATGAAAGGCGCATGGTCCACGGTCGTTGCAGATTTGAACCATCGGACCGGATCGAGATCGGCTATTCCAAGCTGGGTCAAAAGCAACGCGACGCGCGGCAAATCGTGGCTGGGCACGCATCACATGGTCGGAATCAACCGGGACCGATCAACGGTCAGCATTGCCTCAGGCGTCCATCCATGGACCGCGCCATTCATCGACATCGCCATGCGGTCCCGCGCTAATTCCGTTCGTCGCAAGATTCGCGCGATCCAGGCCGGCCAGGCTAGTTTCGTTGGCGGCAAATACAAAATCCATACCAGAGACGAAGAATGAGCGTGACCATCTTAGATACCTGCGACATCCGAGTAGAAAAAGCGTTCGGCGCCTACCTTCGCGGCTACCGCGACCGAGACGCCGACGATCCGCTTTGTGATCGGGCCATTGAAACGGTATGTAATCGCGCTGGCGAGCTTCTGGACGTGGCCGTCATCGAAGGCCGCTCGACGGTCCAAAGGACGCTCCCGGCCCTTGTGGTGACCGTGAGAAGCTGCGAGAGGATGTATCCTGGCGTGGACTGGTTCAAGATGGCGCTTGAGATCGACCTTTTCACGCATCGCCGGGAGGACGGAAAAGGAATAGAGCGACCGGACGTGATCCATAACGCGCGCGCATTAGCCGTCCAGGAACTACTCCGCGATGAGGACGCGGTAAAGCGGGCGATCAACAAGCCATCCGGCGCGCTGGATACCCGAGACGTTACCAACATCACCATCATGGGATGCGTGCTGGAAAACATGAGCGCCGACGTTCAAGCCAATGCGCTGATGCAGCGATGGGAGCTAGATGTTCACGCGGCTCCCTGGGATTCTGTCCATCCGTAAATTGTTGACACCTTCGCGCGTTTACTATGGCTTCGACAGATGGAAATGCCCTCTTGAGGTTTGGCACCCAGGCCAAGACTGGCTGGTATGTCGTCAATATCTCGGAAGATCACACAAGCGAGGTTGTCGAGATCCAGGACGAGGACGGAGACATCGCAACGGTCGTTTCCAATTTCGGGAAAAAGGCCGCGATCAAGCTCGATCTGATCGGCAAGTCTGGAACGACGATGGTTGCCGTCGGCGATGTATTCACGTTTCCGGACAATGCCGGCGTCACTAAGACAATTCGTATCACCGGCCTGGGCAACGTCCAGAACTACAATACCGAGATGAAAACGACCGTCTCCGGAACTCTCTATCCCGGCATCACTCCTTCTTGAAATGTGGACGCCAAACTCACCGAAGCCTTTTGGCACGTTCCGCACCGCTGCTTAGGGCGGCGACTCCGGCCGCTTACCTTGCGGCATTGCTTCGTTCTGGCGACCGCCGGCAACCCGCTAATCTGCGGCGGGACAGTGACGCAGGCAGACATCCTGCAAGCCGTCGAAATCTGCTCGCGCGACGCGAACTTTTTTCTTCACGGCAGGAAACCTAACTGGATCGCGCGGCAGATTACCGGCGTTGCGTCAATGCTAGACAAGCTGGCGATCCTCCGAATCACGGCCTATTTCAACGACTACGCATCGGCTCCCGGCGTTTGGGCCACCGAGGGCGGCGACCGCGCGAAAAGCCACTGGACCATCTCAGCCGTTGCCGGTCTTTGCCACTGGCTCGGCATGGACTATGAAAAGGCGTGGAACATGACGCCCGGCGAGGCATCGCATATGCTCGCGGCCGCGATTGAGCAAAGCCCTCACGCGAAGATTGACCTGGTGAGCGAGGAGGAAGCGGCAATGATCGAGCGAATCAAAGCGGAAGAGGAGGTGGCCGATGCTTAACCAGGTCAACGTCAAATTCGGCGCGGACGTTTCGGGGCTAAGGACAGGCGTCGAGCAATCCAAGCGGATGCTCGGCGGTCTGAAATCGGCTGCGGCTGGCGTTGCTGGCGTCGTCGCTGCCATCGTCGGCTCCGGCCTTGTCGCCGGCGCTCGTCAAATCATCTCCGAGTTTGCCAGGATTCAAGACCTAGCCGACCGATTCGGGATCTCGGCCGAGCAGATGCAAAAGCTCGGTTTCATCGCCAAGCAAAACGGGACCGACATTGAATCGATGGCGATGGCGTTGCAGCGATCGAATATCGCGGCATCGAAAGCGGCTGAAGGAAATGAGGCATTGGCGAAATCGTTCGCAGACCTGGGGCTGAACGCGACCGAGTTTCTATCTCTTTCCGGGACCGATCAGCTCGCGGCGCTGGCCGGCGGATTTCAAAACGCGCAAAGCGAGGCGGAAGGATTCGCGGCCGTGATCGCGATTGCCGGAAGGGGCGGCGGCGAGTTGATTCCGACGCTGCGGGGCGGGGCGGAAGGCGTCAAGGAAATGGCGGATTCGTTTGATGCGCTTTCCAATGAGTCAGTGAAGGCCTTCGCGCGCGCCGACGATTCGGTCGAGCGACTGGCGGCATCATTCAAGGTTCTGATCGCTGGGCCGCTCGCTGATTTTCTTGAATGGTTTGAAAAAGCAGCGATCAAATCGACCGCTTTCGGTAAAAGCATCATCAACGATTGGGTCACGATTGGGAAGATCATCAAAGGCGTTGTGACGGGCGACACCGACGCTTTCAAGGGAGCGATGGCAGATAACGAGCTTTTCCGGCGCGGGATCGAGATGGAAAAGGAAAAGAAGCTAAAGGACATCGAGGATTCAAAGACTCAGGGGCCGCCGACAGATCGTCCGTTTACTGAACCATTTGTTAACCCTTTTCAAGATGCCTTGGATGATCTCGAAAAGAATGGGGCAAAAGATGCAATGGAAGCGGCATATGAGAAAAACAACGATGCCGCCAAAAAAGCCTTCGATGATTTTCTGGATGCCAGCGAGGAATTGGCCGGCCTAAAGAAAAAGCGTTCTGAAATGGGCATAACTTCGCCAGTCGTTTCAAGCAGCCTGGCGAGCATCGGCCTGGGCGGCGGCGTGTTCGGCGGGAATGGCAATCCGATGATCGCCAAATTGGATAAGCAGATTGAATACGCAAGCAAGCAACTGACTGAGCTGCAAAACATCAAAGGACTCGCCGCCCCCGAACTAATGCGATGAGCAATATCAAAACAGACGGGAAGAAACTGGACCGCCTGATCCGCGTTCCGGATCGCGATTCGTTGATTCAAGACGAGCGCGGGCTATGGCGCGGGATGGTGTATTACCGCTGCGAATGGAGGCGAGTATTCACACTCATGCCGAGGCGCGGCGTCACGAAACACCCGGACTTTGCGAATCTGGTAGCCGAGCGCGTGACCGTCTCGCGTGAGAAGCCCAACATCGCCGTCATCGCCTGCGAGTATGTTGGCGCAGGCGACGGTCCGAGCGATCCCACGGCGAGTTATGGAGCTAATTCGGCGATCATTGAAGTGAACGCGACCGTTGTCCAAGAGCCAATAGAGACGCACCCCAGGTTCACCGAAATGACACTCTCGCCGGCGCTCACGGAATGGCCCGGCGTTCTCATCGAGGAAGATGGCGGAACGGTATTCGGAAAATTTCCGAAAGAGGACAGCGAGGGCAACGATTGCCCGTATTTTGGCGTGACAGACTACCTCGCGCCGCAAAAGACCTGCCGCCGGACGACCATTTCCAAGACCGCGCCAAGCGCCAGCGATCTCGCGACAGCCGGCAAGCTGGAATCACCTCCCCTTTCCGGCCAAACGAACTGGCTCAAGACCGAATACAGCTACGTCCGCGAGGGCGCGGTGTATGTCGTCACCGAGTCATGGCTTGCGCCGGCCGAGGGGAAAACATTTGGCGGCGACAACGTGATTTACGAATCATGAAGCGGATTCCGAGGTTTCGCGCGAACATCCCTTTAGCGTCGCAACTCACGCATCAGACGATGAATGCCATCGTCGATGCCATCGAGGCGCGGACGCCGACGATTGGCAAGGGAACGCGGCTGCGGCAAACGCCGAAAGGCTTTGCGTATTCCGCCGATCCTGGCGGACGCTCGCGGCTTCGCAAGCTTCCGTTCCAAGTCTCGACGGTATCATTTGAAGACGACATTTACACAATCGAAGTCGAGCCGTCCACGGTGACAATCGACGGGACATCGAGAATCCCGACGATCAACGGGACGCCGATGAACGAGCGCGATGAGGACGACAATCTCCCGCGATTGACGGCTGCTATAAACGATTTTTTGTGGCTGCGAATCGAGGCCGAATGGGCGACGACGACAACGAATTTCGAGACTTGGGAAAGCGATGAGCCGACCGTTTACACGGTATTTTCTAGCGGCTCATATACCATCATCGATGTCTCGCTAGTCTGCCTGCCGAGCGGGACGCCGGAGCTAACAAGCCAGAATCGCGCGAGTGCGGAAGGCTCCACAACGTCCGTAGGATATTACGCCATCGACCAGATCCCGACCGCTTCTGGCGTTCATCAGCAGCTCGCCTACGGTCCAGCGATGGCTACTCCCGGAGTCCTGGCTACGCGAGTCACGCCAGGCGGCTTCGATGTAAACGATCAGGCCGAAATTAACGTGGCGTTCTCTAGCGTGTTCGCCAACGAGTAATCACTTCGCGAACATCTTCGCCGCGATCCCGACGAGCGCGATGCCGATGGCTCCAGCGCCGCTCTTTAACCATTCGTCTCCATCTATGCTGCCCGCGAGCGCGAAAGTGGGCGCGTAGGCGATGAGGACTATCAGGCCGAAAAACCCAATGGATTTAATGGACAGTTTCATAGGGCGGCGATGGCTTGAGCGAATTGAGCTTGGACAGCTTCAAAGGTGGCGGCTTGAGCGTCCGAGTAGCCCGGCATCGGAGCAGCGAAAGCGACCATCGCGGACGCTGCTTCGTCATCGCCAGCGTCTAGGAGCGCGTTCGCAGCATCGAAGAGAAGGCGATACGGCCCGCGAATCCATGCCGGCAGCGCGTCCCATTGCGCGCGCATGGCAGCGCGAGCGGCTGGCCGGGCGATCTCTGCTTGTCGTTCCGCTGCCATCGCCGCTTCGACCGTGGCGCGCGCCGCTTCGATCTCAGACAACGGCGGGACCGGATCGCCAGCCGGCGAATAGATCGAGTCGTAATTGTCGCCGACGCAGATAAATCCTTGTCCGGGCCGGATTCGGCTGATGATGTCGATTAGGGTAGCCATGTCAGTTGAGTTGGAAAACACGCATCGCCAAGCCTTCAACGAGCGTCGCCGCGCTACTGGCGATTTCCGAGGCCCATTGAAGCTGAACCGTCCCGGCGTTCGCGCCGTTTTCGAGGTATAGCGTGATGCGGATCGGATTCGCGGTCGTGCTAGTCCCGACCGTGACGTTCCCAGTTGATCCGAAGCCGGTGAACGGCTCGACACGAAAAGCATTGCTCGCGGTGAAAGCCAGCACCGAAGCATACATGGCATCTGGCGAGGCCGGCCCAGTGAACGCGACCGTGCATCCGACTGTGGTATTCGCCGAAGTCCAGAAGCCATCAATCTCGGCGTAGTAATCTTTGTTTGCTGCCGCTGAGAACGAAATCCCGGTAACGTCTGCCGGCGCGGTCGCAGTGCTGGTGAAATTCGCGGTGATGTAAGCGAGCGTCGGGACGCCAGGGTATCCCGTGCAGTTGGTCAGCGTGCCGCTCGAAGGCGTTCCGAGCGCGCCGCCGGAAAGGACGGCCGTGCCATCACCAAGCGTGATGTTGCCGGAAAGCGTGATCGTGCGGTCTAGATCGGCCGTGGCAATGAACAAGGTGCGATTGGCACTCAAGTCGCTATGCGGTTTCAGCGTCAGATTGTGGCTGGCGTTCGTGTCGAGCAGTTTTAGGCCGGTATTCGGGAAGGTCAGGCCGGTAGTCAGCGTTTGTCCGTCCGTGACGCCGCCCCCGCCTGGTGGCGCGCTCCACGTTCCGTTGCCATACCATACGGTCGTGGCGTTCGCGTTCGTTCCGCCGCCGAGATTCGTCACCGGAAGATTCCCGGTAACGTGCGAAGTGTTCGCCAGATCGACCGCGCCGCGAGTCAAAACTTGATTGGCAAGTGTCAGGTAGGTTCCGGCCCCGGCAACCGTTACGTCTCCACTGTTCGTCCCGCCGACAGTGGCGTTCGCGCTGAATGTCAGCGTCCGATTTGCATCTCCCGTGACGATAGCCACAGAGCGATTGGCGCTCGCGTCCTCCGCGCTGTAGATCGTGACGAGGTGATCGTCGGCGGAATCGTTGATCCTGATTGCCTCGAAGCGCGGGCTGGCGTCGGTCGTCAGATCCTGATTGACGAGTGATGCCGCCTCGACCGTCAGCGCCCCGGAAAGCGTCACCGTTTGGCCCTGGATCGTTCCAAGGTTCGCGAGGGTATCGATTGCCGCCTCAATGGTCGCCTCCGTGGTGGCGTCCAGCGCATCGATATTTTGCAACGTGGTTGTGCCGCTCGAATCGGATAGGATTTCCACCGCGCCGAAGGCGAATTTGCCGGAAGCGGCAACCGCAAGCGTGTCCGAAGTAGTGTCGAAAGTCAGCGCCGAGTCGCCCTCGATCGTGCCGTCGCCGGTCCACACGCCAATCTGGTTGTTCGCCGGAGTTCCGACTTTGGTAACGTCCCCGCCTCCAGTCGAAGACAGGGTTGTCCCGCTCATGCTCAAGCCGGTGCCGAGAGTAATTTCCTCAAAGTCGCCAGCGCCCCCCGCGCTACCGCGCCCCACCAGTTTCGAGGCGCCGGATGCCTGCACTAGATTGGCGAAGGGGAGGTCGCCAGTCACGTTTCCGGTCAGCGACACGTTTCCAGCCGTGATCTGCTGGCCGCTCAAAGTTAAATAAGTATGTCCAGCCAGCGTCACTGGAGTGGAATTGTCCGTCCCGGCTGCGTCCACGCCTATCGAGGTTCTAAGCGTGGCCCCGCTCTCCCGACCCACGCGGACCCATTGCCGATCAAAACCGTATTGTCCGCTGGCGCGATGGCAGCGATGGCGGTCAAATTTGCGCTCGCAGCCTGGAAAGCCGCCGATGATTGCCCGTCGAGCAGATCGGCATCCAGCCCGCTCCCGGCCCCGTCAACCGTCAGGAGCGCGGCGAGGATTTCAGCGGCCGTTTGATCTGCGGTCGCGCCATCCTCGACATTGAGCAACGTTCGGATCTGCGTGGCGGTCGCGTCCTCTGGATCGCCCGTGCTGGCAGTGATGCGGGCTTTGATCGTCGATGCCGCCATGTTCGCAAGCTTGGCGTTGCTCACCGCGTCGTTGGCGATGGTTGCCGCGAAGCTTCCGCTCCCTGAGCCGGTCACATCTCCGGTTAGAGTGATCGTCTGATCGCCCGTGTTCGTGCCGCTGATGGTCGCGTCTCCGCTAAAGGTAAGCGTCCGGTCAGAGTCGCCGGTTGTGATCGTCAAAACTCGATCTGCCGTGATGTTCGATCCCGGCACAAGCGAAAGCCCGTGGCTTGCGTTCGTATCTTTGACCTTCAGTCCTGTGTTGTTGAGGTAAACGCTCGTTATGTCGGTATTCGCACCTGATGCCGCCTTGGCGTTCCAGGTCGCGGCGCTGGAAATGTAGGAATCGCCGATGGCCGTTCCGTTCCAAGTCCCGTTCGCGATTGTTCCGACCGTGACGATGGAATCATCCCCGGAGTAGGTGCCGTTGGCGACCGAAAGCAGCGTTCCGTTGAACGCCTGCACATCCGTCCCAATTACCAAGCCGAGAGCGGTCCTCGCTGCGCTCGCGCTTGTCGCGCCCGTGCCGCCGTTGGCGATTGGGAGCGTCCCGGTCACGTTACCGGAAAGCGAGACATTCCCCGCCGTAATCTGCTGGCCCGAAAGCGAAAGGTAAGTGTGCCCGGCGAGCGTTACCGGCGTTGAATTGTCGGTCCCGGCCGCATCGACCCCGATCGAGGTTCGCAGCGTCGATCCGCTTTCGCCTACCCATGCAGTCCCGTTGCCGATCAGGACCGTGTTATCGGCCGGCGTGATCGCCGCGATGGCCGTTAGGTTCGCGCTCGCGGTCTGAAATGCCGCCGATGATTGACCATCGAGGAGATCCGCATCGAGAAGTGATCCCGCGCCATCAACGGTCAAAAGCGCCGCGAGTATTTCGGCCGCCGATTGATCCGCAGTCGCCCCAGTCTCGATGCCGTCGAGCTTGGACGCGTAGGTCGAGGACATCAACCCTTTAACGGTCGCGTTCGCCAGCCGGATGTCGTCGCTGCCGTCAACGTGGGAGGCGGCATGAGCGGTAGGCGTGCGCGCATCGGTAAACCGCGAGTCATCCCCGAGGGCGACAGTTCCGGCACTGGTGCCAGTGTTCAACGTCGAGCTATTGCCAAGGCCGAGAGACGTTCGCGCCGTGGCACCAGATTCGCCCACAAAGGCCGTTCCATTGCCGACGATAAAAGCGTTGTCCGTCGGTGCCAACGCGCCCAGCGTCGTCAGGTTGGCATTGGCGGCCTGATAGGTGCCGTCGTGGTTGTGATTGCCGAGAGCAACGGTAGTCCCGTTCGCGCCGGTGTTGAGCGTGGACGAATTACCGAGGCCCGTTACCTGCGTATTGGCGATCGAGAGATTTCCCTGGTGCGTCGTCACGGCCGCGCTTGTGACCGCCGAAACAGTGCCGGATAGCGTGAGGTTTCCGCTGCTGGTAATCGGCCCGCCTGAGAACGAAAGGCCGGATACCGAGGTATTCGCGTTGACGCTAGTCACGGTCCCGTTGCCGCTGCCGCCGGATACCGTGGAAAATGAACCGTTACCGTAAAGGACGGTGCTAGAATTGCCGTCCAGATTTATCGTGGAGACATTACCCAAGCCGAGATTGGACCGCGCAGCCGTCGCATTAGCCGCCCCGGTGCCTCCGCTCGCAACGCCAAGCGTGCCCGACAAACTGAGATTTCCGGAGCTGGTGATTGGCGAACCGCTGAAGCTCAGGCCGGTGAGCGTTGTGTTCGCGCCGACGCTCGTTACCGTGCCGCTTGCAGACGATCCCGCAGGCCCGTGGAAAGTCTCAATTACCCGAACCTCATCATCCGGAATGACAACGTCAATCCGCCGCAGCGATTCATCGACGGTGACTGTGATATTGGCGACTTCTGGCATATCACGGCTGAGTAATTACCGGCTCGACGCTGGCGCGTCCGATGACGTAGGGCGGCAATTCTTTACCGTCCGCATCATCACAAACCAGATCCCACGAATACCGACCGACCGTGGCGTTTGCCGTGGCGTTTCCAGTTAAAGAGATGGTCACAACCCCGCCTGTCGCATTGGCGATTGTCGGGTTTAGGTCGAGTATGACCGATCCGGATTCGCTCAATCTGACTTCCGCGTAGGCCGTGTAACCAGTGAGATTCTTGGCAACGCCGTCCGCGTCCTTCAGGTTGAGCGTCAAATCGAACGCCCGCCCCTTGTAAATAGTGATGTGATGTTCTCCTGGCTTTGGCATGGGATTGGTGAGTTTGGATTACCATGCGGACGCGGTGCCGACGCGCTTAACCTGGAAGGCGACGGAAAGGAAATAGGCATCGGACGCTGACGTATCAGACCCGTCCGTTGCATTTCGCGCGACCCTGAACTGAACCCATTTACCTGCCGCAGGCGTCCCGGCGAAAGTGATAGCTCCGGTCGCGGACGTGAGGCCGATCCGGTTTGCCGCCGCCGCCGTGTCGGTAATCGTTACGGCCGTTCCAAGAGCTGTCGCATTGTAATCCAGCGTGTCCTCGACACATAGACCGGCAATCGACCAGACGACATCGCCGGAACTGCCGATCCATGCCACTTTGCATTTGATAGACGTTGCGCTGTCCCAGTCGTCAGGCAAGCGGAACATTCCCCACGCATATTCGATCGTGCTGGCGTCGTATGCGAAAATCTTCCAAATGATGTCATTAGACCCGGAATCGGCGACGGTATCTTGCGCCGGACTAACCGCTCCCAGCCACATTTCCTCTGATGTCACCACGATCTCATCCCAATAGGTGAAGCTGGTAATTGCTGGCGCTCCCCACGCGGGATTCGCTCCCGCGCCTTGCGTAAGGAGGCTGTAACCGCTCATCCCATAGGGCAGTCGAGTCCAGGCCGAGCCGTTGTAATAGAGAAGATCGCCCTGCGCTGGAGTGCCGCTGGCCGAGATAATCGACGATCCGTTGACCGTGACGTTACCGCTCCCCTTGGATACGAGATTCAGACCGATATTCGTGTCGTCGCCCTTCGCGCGAATCGTCACGTTGCCTCCGGTCGCGGCGTTCTGAACGTCCAGATAGTTCACGGCCGAAGCCGTCACGTTCGCCGTCAAGACTTCATTCCCGGCCGTATCAAGCAACCCGTAGCCGTTCGCGACGATGATCTGATTCGAGTTTGTATGAAGGTTCGCGCCGAGCGTGACGTTGCCGCTACCTTTCGAGTCTAGCGTGAGATCGATATTCGAGGCCGTGCCGTTCGCCGCGATGCTCGGGCTAGTCGCGTTGGCGTTGGTGATCTCGATATATGCCGTCGCGTTCGCGGTCTTCTGAAAACGGAGCGACCAGTTGCCGGAATCGTCCTGAATCCCGGTGGCGTCGTCAAATTGGATCGAGTAGCTATTCGCGTCGAGATTGCCGCCAAGCTGCGGCGTCGTGTCGTTGACGATGTTCGCCGTTGTCGCCAGGGCAGTATCGATCCCGTTAAGGTGCCCGCCCACGGTCGCATTGGCCGGCGTGTAATTTGACATGCTTGCTGGCGCGGAAACATCGGTCGCCGCCGCTGCAGCGAAAAGGCTTTGTAGCTTCCATACCTTCGCGTTCGTGGACGCGTTGTAATCATCGGGCCGGATGATGTTCGGCGATGATTCCGCGTCCGTCCCGGCTTTTAGGACATAGATACTCCATCGATTCGCGGCCGTATCTTGGTCATTGATGCCGACCGAATAAGGCGGCGTGAGGCTCGTTGTGGCGATGGAATCGAGATCCGCCGATGTGCCGCCGGTCAGACTGGTAATCGCCGGCAGCCAGCGGAAAACCTGTGCCGCCGAGGGGTAGGGCGGATCGGCAGCGGTTGGAACTCCCTCATCTCCGCGAATCACGTCAGCTTCACAGAAAAGCGGTATCGTCCGCGTGCTTTGTAGCATCCCGGAACCGGAAATATCGACCTGGAACTCAGAGATTAGCTCGATCACCGGATCAGTCCCGATGGCTGTTTCAAGCTCTGCCGTGTTAAATGAAATGGTCGCGTAGTAAAAATCCGTATCCTCCCACGCGCTATCGTTGACGGTCGTAGCCGCCGTCCAGGTCGTTGCCGAAGTCAGAAAGCTTCCCGCGAAATCGCCTTTTTCTTTGACACCGAAAGTCAGCTCGGACGATGCCGCCAAAAGCTCAGGAACCCCGCCGCGATGAAACTGGACGCCCCACCGGGCCGAGTCGTGCAACTTTACGACGATCTCTTGAACCGCTTGGCGGCTGCCAAGCTCGGAAGAAACCAGCATGGAATCGAGATCGATCCAGAAGCGGCGGAGGACGGACGTAGCCATTGAAACTGCCGCAATGTCAACGCGGTTGACAGCCTACCCAAATCGAACCAAATGGCTACTTCCATCGCCTCCGTAAAAGCCTTCCGGGCGCACATGGAACCGAAAGAAATCAACGAATGGCTTGGCGTCGGTGGCGCGATTTCAGCCATCGCCATTTTCATCTGGCGAAAAGCCCTGCTCGGTTTCTTCCGCTGGATTTGTAACGCGATCAAAGCGCCGGCCAGGATCAACGAGATGGCAAAGACTCTTGAAAGCCTTTCTGCCGGGCTGCATACCGCAACTGCCCTTTCCCGCGCCACATGGGACGCGCTCTCGTTCCCGGTCTGGCACTCGGACGCCAGCGGCCTTTGTGTCCATGTCAATGCGTCCTACCGAGAAATCCTAAAAGTGCAATTTTCGGATGTCTCTGGCGATTCGTGGCGGTCCATCATCTATCAGGATGACAGGGAGCTAGTTTGGCGCGAATGGGACTCGGCGATCAAGCAAAACCGGGACTTCGATTTGTCCTACCGATGGATTTCCAAAGAGGGCGAGATTATCCCGATTCACGCCCGCGCCTCACGACTGCTCGCGGCAGACGGCAAAATTGCCGGATGGGTCGCTTTCGTGACCGTTCTTCCGTCTAATCGCCAGCATACTCAACCGATTAGACTTCAAGCCTGATCGGCTTCCATTTCTTCAAGCGTTTCGTAAAGCGCAACCAGCGGCCGCAGTCTATCGGCCAGCATCTCGCGAACCGGCTGCGGCCAATCAGCAATGGCGCTTTCTTCCGTCCGTTTCCGCAACCAGGAGTGCAGCGATTCCAGGGGCGAGGCGAACGCCATCCATGCGCCCGATCCGGGGCCGGCGACCTTCTCGACTTGCTCGCGGACAGCCGGGAGCGCAAGTAGCGGGAGCATCATCTGCGAATTGATCCGGCCGTCATCGCCAGTCAATTCCGCCCGGCGCGCGTAGAAATTGCGGAAAATCTTTTGGGCGCTCGCATTGAACGGCAGCGCGTCGAAATCAAATCCGGCCGCGTCATCGGCCTTTTCCAGCCGCTCGCCGATCTGGATTGCTAGATGGCCGGAGTCAGAAACCGCTTGCGTAAAACGGTTGTATAACTCGCTGATTTCCGTTGCGAGATTGAGGCTAAGTTGCACGGTTTTTTGTGGCATCGTTTTAGGCTTTCTGAGGTTCGGGATTGCAGTGATTTCGCCCGTAAAGGCGGCGGTAAATGGAAGGCGTCCACGAACTCTGTCCGGATGACCGCGAGCCGCTGTTTCGAGATTCCGAACCGTGTCGCGGCAGTCTCAACCGATTCATCGAAATCGGGAAAGCCGAGGGCCGAAGCGATGGCCCAGAGCGTCGCCGGGACATTGCCCGAGTCAAGCAACCGGCGGATCACCATCCCGAGCATTGACCGCTCCTCGCGCGAAGTCGCGCCGCGGTCCTCGATTTCAGCGGCCAGCGGCATATCCTCGATGCTCCGGCGCTTGCCGTTGATTTGCTGAATATCCCCGTCCGGTTGATCCCAGCCCTGCGCCTTTAGCTCCGCCCGCTGGCGCGGCGTGAGGCTGGCAAACCATCGGCGATACTCGGCCTGATACTCCCGCTGCTCGCGGGCGCGATGAGCGGCCGAAATCGTGTCCCCGTCCATCTCATCGTCGCAGTCGTCATGGCTTGGCATGACGGGATTTTTTACGCCAATTGCGTAAAATGTCAATAGCTAGGTTGACAGTCCCGCAAAATCAATGGCCGACTTGTCAATCACTACCACAGAAGTCATTCCCGGCGCTGCCGCCACGATCCTAACCGGCACGGCCGGCGCGAACATCACGGCCGGGCAGACGGTCTACGTCGATTCGTCCGACTCGAATACGATCAAGCTGGCGCAAGATACCAGCACGAAATACGCTTTCGCCGGGATCGCCGTCTGCGGAGCGGCTACCGGCCAGCCGGTCAACTACTGCTCTTCGGATTCCGATTTTACCCTTGGCGCGTCTGCCAACATTACCGTTGGACAGGTTTACACTTTGAGCGACACGGCTGGCGGTATCCGCCCGGTAGCCGACAACGGGACCGGCGATTATGTGACGATCGTCGGGATCGGGAAAACGACCGCCAAGATTAAGACCCTAGCCGACGCGCGGCTACAGGCTGGCGCGGCGAAGGCGTGACGGTATGGACGCGGCGCATCACGGCCTTTCCCCGATATTCCGCCCCCGGAATCGGAGGCGCTGGGGATGGGGCCGGAAGGCGCTCGCTGCTCTGGCGATTACCTGGCTGCTGCTGCTTTTCTCATACGTCCTGAGCTTCTTCGCCGCCAACGAGGCGCGCGATAGCTCGCCGACCGGGACATGGCTTTTTCGAGCGATGCCAGATTGACCCATGAAACTCCTGGATCAAATCAAGCTGGCGCTGCTGGCAAAGCGAATCCTCAAAGCCCTACCAGACATCGAAGTTATGAAAGAAAAACTCGCCTCGCGCAAACTCTGGGCAGCCTTTGCCGGCGCTGCCCTCGTGACATTCGGAAACCAGTTGGGACTCGCGCCCGATATGGTGACGACCATCGTCAATCTGGTGATGGTTTACATCGGCGGGCAAGCCGTCGTGGACGCCGCCGCCGCCGTGAAAAAGTGAAGCTCCTGCCTTGGATCGACAAGGAATCGCCAAAGGCTCCGCGCCTTTATGGACTCCGCGTGGCGATCACTTGGCTCGAGATCAAGATGGCTTGGAAAAAATTCCGCCACCGGAAAGAGCCGCGAATCGAACTGCCGACCGGGGACGATTACTCAGAAGACAAGCCAACTGAACCCCACATCCGAAAATGATCGCCGACAAAATCGTTGAACTCGCCGCGAAGGAAGTCGGTATCCGTGAGGTGCCGGTAAACTCCAACCGGGGGAAACGGGTCCAGCAATATCAAGCCGCGACCTGGCTAGAGGGCACTGGCTGGCCCTGGTGCGCGGCGTTTATCTGCTGGCTTGTCCGGGAGGCCTTACCGTCCGCGAACCCGCCAAAGGGCTTTAAACGCCCGGAAACGGCCGGCGCTTGGGACTTTGAAAACTGGGCAACCAAGATGGCCGGGAAAGGCGTTGAGCGATTCGAGGCCGGGTCAAAGCCGATTCGGCCGGGTGACATTCTGGTGTTCACGTTCTCCCACATCGGGCTGGCTGAAAAAGCCGAGTCTCGTGGATCGGTCCAGACCATCGAGGGTAATTCCGACGCGAGCGGGAGCCGCGAGGGCGGTGGCGTCTATCGCCAGGCTCGCAGGCTCTCGCAGATCCGCGAGGTGATCCGGCTGACTTTTTGACTTCTTACGCGGCTCTCGTAGAAACTTGCCGGTTTCCTTATTTCTAGGAAAACTCCCGGCCTGAATGTCGCCCATCTCTAGGTGACGCTTCCATTGATTGTTTTCGTGGCGCGTTGCTTTGCCGTGTCACGCAAGGGCTTACGCAGGAAATCACAAGCGCGTTAATGGCTTCCGTGAAAAAATATTGGAAAATATTTTGACAGGCGGTGACTCGCGATTTATCTCGTTGCAAGATGAAAGTCTCAACAACCGTATCAATTGATTCCGGCCTTCTTGCGAAACTGCGGAAGCTCGCCAAGGGACAACGCCGAAGCGTTTCCGCCCAGCTTGAGCAATGGGTGGCCGAAAAGATCGCCCTCGCCGAAAGCGAGAAAGCCGGAAAGTGAACTGCCGTGAAAACTGAAGAAGCCCTCTCCGCCCTGCTCCTGTTCGCGGTCCTGATCGCGATCCCTGTCTTAGTCCATGCGCTCAACGAGGCGCTTTGGCCGTGAATTTTTCCGCCACACCGCACCGCACTTCACGGCACTACACTACACGTCACGGCACGCCACAACACCTCACAAAACATCACTTACGCCCATGAAAACCGAACTAGCGCCGCTGGCGCAACAACCCACCCCGCGCTCTGCCCTCTCCGCGATGGCATTGCGCTTCAACGTCGAGCCTGCGAAGCTGCTCGACACGCTCAAGAATACCGCGTTCAAGGGCGCGACCGATTCGCAGATGATGGCGCTTTGTGTCGTTGCGAATGAATACGGGCTAAACCCGTTCACTAAGGAAATCTATGCTTTCCCCGATTCCAAGTCCGGCGGCATCGTCCCGGTGATCGGAGTTGATGGCTGGTTTCGGATCGTCAACGATCACCCGCAGTTTGACGGCGTGGAGTTTGAGGACGCGGAAGATGCTGACGGCAACCTGATCGCGACCGAGTGCCGCATTTTCCGAAAGGACCGCAGCCGCGCGACGATCATTTCCGAGCATCTCAGCGAGTGCCGCCGCAACACCGACCCGTGGAAAAACTCCCCGCGGCGGATGCTTCGCCATCGTGCCTTCATCCAATGCGCCCGTCTCGCCTTCGGGATGGCCGGCGCCGATCCCGAGGACGCGGAACGCATGATCGAGCGGCCCGCGAAAGGCCGTGTCGTGGTCGCGCCTGAAACGATGTTCAAGGCGCCGGCCTTACCCGACAATTCTCCAATCGCCGCCGAGCAATCGGCTGGTATTTCCAGCGGGGTTGCTATTGTCCCCACTCATCACCAGGAGGCCGCAGGACTGGATAGCCAAGAAGCCTCCGGCGATTCGGAGATCTTTTCGCTCGAAGCAGAAGACACGTTTCCGGCCGATGCTGCGCCAGATGTGCAGCTCGACTGGCTTTGCTCTCGCGGCGGCATGAGCGAGGCAGAGCTATTCGGTATCCTTCACCGCGCGAAGCTCGTCGGCCCTGAAATCAAAAGCGCCGCGGCGATGAGCGACAAGCAAATCGCTAAGGTTGTCAAGTCGTGGGATGGCATCCTCGCCGAACGGGAAGGAGGTGCGGCGTGAGTCTCGCCAAGGAAGAACTCGCCGATGTGCTGGAAAAGCACGCGAAATGGCTGCGGAGCGAGGAGGGTTGCAATCGAGCCGACCTCTCTCGAGCCAACCTCTCTCGAGCCGACCTCTCGCGAGCCAACCTCTCGCGAGCCGACCTCTCGGGTGCCTGCCTCTTGGGTGCCGACCTCTCGGGTGCATACCTCTTGTGTGCCGACCTCTCGCGAGCCAACCTCTCGCGAGCCGACCTCTCGGGTGCCTGCCTCTTGGGTGCCGACCTCTCGGGTGTATACCTCTTGGGTGCCGACCTCTCGGGTGCCAACCTCTCGCGAGCCAACCTCTCGCGAGCCGACCTCTCGGGTGCCTGCCTCTCGGGTGCCTGCCTCTCGGGTGCCTGCCTCTCGGGTGCCGACCTCTCGGGTGCCGTGGCGGCATGGGCGCAGATCGCGTTTATGGGCCACGGCGAAAACGGTCGGATGCTGACGGCTTACCGGGTAGGGAAAGACGATCCGACTGTCTTTCAGTGCGGCTGCTTTTGGGGAGACGAGGCCAATCTGCGCGAATACATCGCCAACGGGGCGGCTCATTTTCGCCCGTCGCGCACGCTCGCGCTCCAAGCGGCCATTGAGCTGATCGCCATAGAAAGAGGGGTGGCGCCATGAATGACCTGATTCCGCAATGGCCATCGCCGGGGATTTTCGCTGGCGTCTCCGAAATGGCCTATCACGGCCACAAGGGCGTCGTCTCGAAGTCGCTCCTTTGGGATTTCTTCCCGAATCCCCACAAATGGCGCTTCGGACCGGCAAAAGAGCAGACCGCCGCGATGGCCTACGGCTCGATGATCGACGCGCTTTGGCTCGCGGAATCGTTCAACGAGGATTTCGTAATCATCCCAGACGATGCGCCTCCGCGCCCGCAAGAGCGGCACGTTAACGCCAAGAAACCTTCCGCCGAAACATTGGAACGCGCCGAATGGTGGGCCAAGTTTGATGCCGATCTGAAGGGGAGAACCGCTGTTACTCAGGCGGATTATGATGCCGGGCTAATTGCGGTCGATGCCCTGTCCGCGCATCCCATCGCCAGCCAAATCCGCACCGAGAGCGACGCGCAAATCTCGGTCCTCGTCGAAGGCATCGAGCCGGAGACGGGCGAAGGATTCCGCGCCAAGGGCCGCATGGACCTTGTGCCGCACGAGATGAGCGATTACTCCAACTGGCTTTTCGATCTCAAGACAACGCGATCCGTGACCCGCCACGACATTCAGACGGCAATCGCCAGCTTTGGATACTATGCCCAGGCGGCGCTCTACCTTGATCTCTACAACACGGCGAGCGGCGACGCGCGATCCCGATTCGGCTTCATCTTCCAAGAGTCCGAGCCGCCCTACGAGATTGCGGTCGTTGAGCTAGGCCCGACAGACATCGAGGCGGGTCGCGCATGGTATCAAAAAGCCCTCGCGCTCTGGTGCCGCTGCGAGCGAGATGGGAATTGGCCCTCGCCTTGGGATGATTCGATTCAGGTAGTTTCCCGGCCGGGCTGGGCACGGAAAGGGGATGAAGAATGAAGGGCGCAATCATCATCACGATCTCGACCCAGGCGGAGGCCGAATTAATCCGACTCATGCGGACCGGCTTCTATGGCAAAACGAAGCATGAAACCGCGACCATTCTACTACTCGAAAAACTCCGCGAAATCCAAGCCAAAGAAAAACCATGAGTGAACTCCAAAAAGTAACCTTCCCCGATGGCTATTCGCCATTCGTCCTGCTGCCGGCCCCGGCCGAGCTGAACCCCGAACTCGACCGCCTGGATGATCTCCGCGCGCGGCTCGTCGGTGTGATCGAGCGGCTGCGAACGCTCGAAGCCGATGCCGCCGAGCAATACCGCCGCTATGCGTCCCGACTCGACGCGTTCGCGATCCAACGGAAACAAGCGGAACAGGCGCTGGCTTGCCTCGAATCCTGACGACCATGACAGACGAAAAAACATCTGACATCCTCTGTGAATCTAAGCTGATGCTTCTTGATTTGCTTGAGGAATTAGGGCAAGCCGCCGCGCTGCTCCGCGAATCGTATTCCGACTGCGAAAACGGAAACATCACCGGGGCTGAAATTGTGGCCAGCGATGTTGTTTCGATCATGGCAACCATCGAAGCCAAGTCGTCCGAGATTGGAGCCTCGATAGCAAAGTGGATTGACGCCTAACCCTATGACGCCGCGCCACTACAACTCCCTCCGCTGGAAGCTCTGCGCCGGATGCGGGACCGTGATCGCACAGAGCCGGGCGATCTGCCCGCATTGCCATAGCTATCGCTTTGATCCAATCGAAGTGCCGCCGATGACGAAAGATGAGATCAACGGCGCGGATACCGAGTGGCTTAAGAAACTTGCCCAGGTGCTAGAGGGGAAGCCGATATGAAAACAAACCATCGAACCTGCCAAAGAACCGGCTGCAAAGCCACCTGTCACGGCGCAACGAGCCGATGCCTGAAGCACCTGCTCGAGATGCGCGAATACAACCGCGCGCGCTACCGTGCCGCCAACGGCATACCAATCGACGCGCCGCTTTCCAAGCGCGGAAGACCGAGGGACGCGAAATGAAAATGCTATCTTACGATGATTTCATCGCGGCAAAGTCGCGCCGCGCTCTTTCTTCCGGCTTCGATCCGTTGCCGATCAGAACCGCGCTGTTCGACTGGCAAGCGAACGTCGTCCGATGGGCGGTCAAGCAAGGCCGCGCGGCTCTTTTCGAGGACTGCGGGCTGGGCAAGACGCTCCAGCAACTCGAATGGGCGGATCAGGTCGCGCGGCACACAAGCCAGCCCGTGATCGTATTGACGCCCCTCGCCGTGGCTCACCAGACCGCAAAAGAAGCGGAGAAGTTCGGGATCTCGGCCGTCGTCGTTTCGGCTGGCGAGGAAGTCACGGGACCGGGAATCTACATCGCCAACTATGAAAAGCTGGCGCATTTCGATTCGGTCAATTTCTCCGGCGTCGTCCTCGACGAATCGTCGATCTTGAAAAACTTCACCGGCAAGATTCGGACGCAGTTGACGGAACGATTCGCAGCGACTCCCTATCGGCTCTGCTGCACGGCCACGCCATCGCCGAATGATTACTCTGAGTTTGGGCAACACGCTGACTTTCTCGGCGTCTCGACTCCGGCGCAGATGCTCGCCACGTTCTTCATCAACGACACGTTCAACACGGGCGATTGGCGTCTGAAAAAGCACGCTGAGAAATCATTCTGGGAATGGGTTTCTTCGTGGGCCGCTTGCGTCGGTAAACCATCAGATATTGGCTTTTCCGATGACGGCTACATTCTCCCGGCGTTGAACATGGTCAGCCGCCCAGTCGATGTCGATTGGACCGAAAGCGCTGGCGATGAGCTGTTCCGCAACCCATCGCTATCGGCGACGACCCTCCACGATGAGTTGCGACTTACCTGCCCGGCTCGCGCCGCCGCCGCCGCTGAACTTGTGAATGGATCGGATGAATCATGGATCGTCTGGTGCAATACGAATTACGAAGCCGATGAACTGGTCCGGCTGATCCCGGATGCCATCGAGGTTCGCGGGAGTGAAAAGGCATCATTGAAGGAAAAGAAGCTGGACGATTTCACCGAAGGCCGCGCGCGCGTGATCATCACCAAACCGGGCATCGCTGGCTATGGCTTGAATTGGCAGCACTGCCATAACGTCGTCTTTGTCGGCCTTTCCTATTCATTCGAGGACTTCTATCAGGCGCTCCGGCGCTCCTATAGATTCGGCCAGGATCGCGAGGTGAACGCCTACGTCATCCACGCGACAACGGAGGATAGAATCATTCAGACCGTCCAACGCAAGATCAACGCCCATCAGCAGATGATGGAGAAAATGAAGATCGCTTCCGCTGCGTTCAAAGATTCACAAATGAAAAAGCCAAAGATGAAAACCGACATTGAATCAGAAGAAAAAGACGGATGGAAAATGTATCACGGCGATTGTGTCCGAGTCGCCAAGACGATCCCGGATAAGTCCGTCGACATTTCCGTTTTCTCGCCGCCGTTCTCGGACCTGTTTACTTACTCGGACGATCTGCAAGACATGGGAAACACGTCGAACCTGGAGGAGTTCACCGCTCATTTTGAACTGCTCATCACTGAGATTGCGCGCGTCATGGTTCCGGGCCGAATCGTCGCCGTCCATTGCGTTGATCTGCTGGCGACGAAATGGAAGCATGGATACATCGGCTATCAGGATTTCAGCGGTGAGATTATCCGCGCATTCTGGCGGCACGGCTTCATCTTCCATTCCCGCGTCACGATCTGGAAGTCGCCAGTCACCGAGATGCAGCGCACGAAGGCGCACGGACTGTTGCACAAGACGCTTTGCAGTGACTCGTCATCGTCTCGGACCGGATCACCGGATTACCTTGTCGTCTTGCGGGCGCCAGGCGAAAACCCGAAGCCAGTCACGAAGTCGAAACAGGAATACCCGGTTTCCTGGTGGCAGGAGGTCGCATCGCCAGTCTGGATGACGGTCGATCAGGGGAACGTCTTGAATCGTGACGGGGCGCGAGACTTTGCCGACGAAAAGCACATCTGCCCGCTTCAACTCGATGTTATCGAGCGGGCGATCACACTGTGGAGCAATCCCGGCGATCTCGTTTACTCGCCGTTCGCCGGCATCGGCTCCGAAGGATACATGGCAACGAAGATGGGACGCCGATTCATCGGTTCTGAACTTAAGGAGAGCTATTTCCGGCAGTCTTGCGCGAATCTGGCAAACGCAAACTCCCAGCTCGAGCTGGCAATCTGACCCTCGCATGAAAACATGGCATTCCCTCCCGCGCCGGCGCGGCTACGCCTTGGAACACGATGCCCAGGTGGCGCTCTTCAAATGGGCGCGCTTGGCCGAGTCGCGATTCCCGGCGCTCGCGTTGATGTTCGCGATCCCCAACGGCGGCTGGCGGCATATCACGACGGCGGCGAGCCTCAAAGACGAAGGCGTGAAATCTGGCGTCCCTGACATTTTCTTGCCTTCGCCGGCTCGCGGATTCGCTGGCCTTTTCATCGAGATGAAGCGCGCCGACGCGAAGCCCAAAAGCGAAGGCGCAAAAGGGCCGCTGAGCGATGAGCAGGTCCAGTGGCTTTCGGCGCTTACTAAGCAGGGTTATCTCGCGAAGGTCTGCTATGGATCGGAGGAAGCTATCGGGCTTGTGGCTTGGTATCTAGGAGGTCCGTCAATCGCTTATAATGATTTTCTCGTAAGCCATTTAACCGATAAAGGCATCGAAGCGCCATGAGTAATACCCTCTCAGAAACGGCCCGCTGCGCGAAGAAAAATCACCGCTGCGTTCTTTGCGGGGAAAAGATCGCCGCCGGCCAGGTTTACCATCGACGGAACGGGGTTAGCTCCGGCGACTTCTGGACGATGAAGATGCACCACAACTGCTGGCTCTATGAGTCGTCACCCGGCGCGGTGGACGCGGATTGGTATGAGGACGTATGGGACCCGGCTTTTTCAAAGGATATGGCCGATCAGTGGGTGAAAGACCAACAGGTAGCCTTAACCAAGGAGGGAATCGAATTGCCATGAGCAAACACCTAGAAGGATCACCCGACTACATCACCGAGGCCGAACGCGACGCCGCCGACTGGCAGCGCGTCGAGAAGGCGGACGCGGGGAGGGATGAGCTAAAAAACCACCAAAAACCCATGACAAACCCGAACGATCAAGCATACCCAACCGTGACCGAAACGTCATACGTTCCCGGCCTCACCAAGCGCGAATACTTCGCCGCTATGGCGATGCAGGGGTTCTGCTCAAATCCTTCATGGGATGACAACTCGTTTGATTCCATGGCATCAGCTGCGGTCGATTACGCCAACGCCATCATCGAAGCCCTCAACAAGCCCGTGCCATGAATATCGAATGGAGAATTAAACAGACCATCTACACCAACCAAAATGGGATGGCGGGAGCGATTAAACAAAACAAGCCACTGGTGAAAGTAGTCTCAGTCGAGTTGGCTGGATCTATAGGTGGAGCGCGGGCAATCAGCATTAATGGGAAGTGGTTTAAAGAGGCCGATGACGGCGATTCTGCCGGACTTGAGTATGAGTGGAATGACGCCGAAACCCCTACCTACTGCCCATAGCCGCGCCCACCCCATGACAACCCAACTAGAAATTGACTGGCCATTGCATCGAAATTCGGACGATATGGGACTGCCTCCTAATATCGACTGGACCGCGAAAGCCGCGCGAGCAGTCGGCAGGGACATAACGGCGGGCAAGCACGGCGGTAACCCGGAGAGCGTTGCGGCTTATCGTCGCGCCAGGGACTCGATGCCGGAGAGTCGGGCCGAGGTGCTGGCGAAGATAAAGGCCAGCGGGCGACGCGGCCTGACCTGCAAGGAATGCGCCGAGGTGATGGGCGTCGAGATGCACGCGATTTCCGGCCGCATCACCGAGCTAAAGGCAGCAGGCCTGATCCTGCCCAATGGCGAGCGCAGAGACGGCGGGGCTGCGCTGGTTGCAAATGGTGACACTTGACACGATCCAGACCCGCCTAGAATCTCTAGGCGGCTTGCTGATGGCCATGAAAAATCCAACTCTTACCAGACAATCCAATTCTGCCCCTTCGCCCGGCTCGCCGGGATCAGCCGAGGGGGTGGAATTGGGTTTTTTGTTGCCATGAGCTTCAACCTCTCCCCGAAGCGCACGCGATCACCCTGGTTTGCCTTTTACCCGGACGACTGGACGGGGGGAACACGGGTAATGACTCTCGCCGCTCGTGGGGCATATCTCGATCTCTTGGCCTACCAATTCGCGAGTGGCCCGATCCCGAAAGACGACCGCGCCATTTGCCGGATCATCGGAGCGTTTCCGGATGAATGGGACACGATCAAGGGTGAAATCCTTCCAAAGTTTGAGGAAACCGAATCAGGATTTGTGAACCGAAGGATGGAAAAAGAGGCCGACGAAAGGTCCGAAATCCGTTCAAAACGTGTAGAAGCGATAAACAAAAGGTGGAACAAACCGAATACAAATGAAATACAAACCGGATACAAAAGTATCGATTCTGTAGATACGTCCCCGTCCCCGTCCCCGTCCCCGTCCCCGTCCCCGTCC
>Ga0075472_10000112_pt1 | contig 31435 bp, 32 predicted proteins | sample DEB19_08_DNA_3_FD_77014 | JGI IMG/M metagenome (GOLD analysis project Ga0075472, IMG submission 77014) | Aqueous microbial communities from the Delaware River and Bay under freshwater to marine salinity gradient to study organic matter... | ecosystem: Environmental > Aquatic > Marine > Coastal ...
TCCAGTTCGCAAGCCTTCTACTCCAACAGTCCGAAAGGCTATGGGTGGTAAGGTTGGTCGTGGTTGTGGTGTAGCAATGCGTGGTGGTGGTTGCGTAATGATGGGATCAAAGAAGAAGTAACAGCACATGCCACTTAAGAAGGGTAGCTCATCAAAAGTAGTAAGCAGCAATATCCGGATGCTTATGAAGGAAGGTAGATCACAAAAGCAAGCAGTAGCTATTGCACTTAGAAATGCAAATGCGAAAAAGCTTTCTGCTGGCGGTCTACCATCTCTAGTTACAAATAAGGCGGCATTGCGGGAAGCAATCAACACACGCGACAACGAAAATATGTCAATGGAAGACAGGATGGCTGCCCAGAAGATCATGCGTAATGTTGGTAAAAGTGGAGTACGAAAAGAGAAGAGAGCCATGTCCCAGAGTGGTGATCTTGTAGTCATGAAGATGGGTGGTTACGTCTCTCGCGTAAATGAAGCAGGAAACTACACAAAGCCTACAATGAGAAAGCAGCTATTCAACAGAATTAAAGCTGGTACAAAAGGCGGCGATGCGGGAGAATGGTCAGCTAGAAAGGCACAGCTTCTAGCTACTGAGTACAAGAAGCGTGGTGGTGGATACAGGTAATGGCTAAACTCATGAGTTCGCAAGCAAGCTTGAAGGCTTGGACGAAGCAGAAGTGGCGAACAAAGTCTGGGAAACCTTCAAAGGAAACAGGTGAGCGATACCTTCCAGAAGCTGCAATCAAATCCCTTACTCCACAAGAGTATGCAGCTACTACAAAGGCAAAGCGGAAGGGAACAAAGGCTGGAAAGCAGTTTGTAAAGCAACCAAAGACTATTGCAGAAAAAGTAAAGGGTTTCAGGAAGATTTAAAATGGCACTCACAGATTCAGAAAAGAACAAGCTACAGAAGCTTGGACTAAGTGGCCTTAACAAGCCAAAGAACACTCCATCACATCCTACAAAGAAGGGTGTGGTAGCAGTGCGTTCTCCATCTGGTGGCGTAAAGGTAATTCGATTTGGTGACCAGAAGATGGGTCACAACTATTCTCCAGAAGCTAGAAAGGCATTCAAGACAAGACATGCGAGCAATATCGCAAAGGGTCCACAGAGTGCAGCCTATTGGGCAGACAAGGTTTACTGGGCAGGACCAACGGGATCAAAGAAGATGCCTCCAAAGTCTCAGAAGTATGTTAGAGGCATCAAGAGGTAATAACCAAAATGGCAATCTCAAGATCAAGTGTAAAGGAACAAATCATGAAGGCTCCAATGAAGAAGAAGACACCAATGATGGCAAAGGGCGGCAAGATGCCAAAGCTTGGCTCGGGCGAGCGTTTTGCAAAGCTTACGAAGAACATTGCTGCTCGCGGCAACGTATCCAATCCAGCAGCAGTAGCAGCTTCTATTGGTCGCAAGAAGTATGGCGCGGCAAAGATGGCAAAGATGGCTGCTGCCGGTCGCAAAAAGGGTTGATAGACATACTAGTGTAGAGAAAGGTTTAGACCTCTATGTCAACTAGCGGCACATATAACTTCAGCATGGATATCGATGAGGTAATCCAAGAAGCTATGGAGATAATTGGAGGGGAGCAGACATTGGGACATGATCCTAAGTCAGCTCGTCGTTCAATCAATCTACTGCTACAGGATTGGCAGAACAGAGGAATCCTTCTGTGGACCACGAATACCACGGTAGTAGACGTTTCGGCTAGCGTAACAGCTTATGCTCTTTCATCTGCTACTGTAGATACAATGGAAGTAGTGGTCAATCTCAGTTCCACTGATATCCAGCTTCAGCGAATTTCTATGGAGGAGTACCTCCAGATTCCGAGAAAGAGCCAGACTGGAAGACCAACACAGTACGCCATCCGCAGAGGTAGGGCAAATCCAGAACTTTACCTATGGCCCATTCCAGATACAGAGGACTACTCACTCAAGATTGAAAAGGTCCGGTATATACAGGATGTAAACAAGTCTGCTGGTCAGATTGCGGATGTATCTCGTAGGTTTCTGCCGTGTCTTACTGCTGGTCTGTCCTACTTCATGTCAATGAAGAGAGCTGGTATCGGTGGCGATAGGGTCCAATTCATCAAGCAGGAGTACGAGGAGCGTCTAGCTAGGGCTATGGACGAGGATAGGGAGCGTTCAAGCATCAGAATTGTACCAAAGCTGAACTTGGTGTAAAATGGCATCTACCAAACGAGCTTTGGGGATTTGCGATACTTGTGGGTTCCAGTACCCGTATCGCCAGCTAAAGCGCAATAGTTATGGGTTGATGGTATGTCCGGAGGACTATGAGGGTAGATACGACCTAAAGAACCATCCACAGAACAAGTCTCCAAACGTACGAGATGACGAGTACATCCGTAATCCAAGACCACCACTGAACAACGACAGAAACATTGTCTGGAACAACGCAAACGTAAATTGGGAAAACGAAACCCAATACTGGAATACGGTTTAAGGAGCGGATATGGCAACTCTTACTGGCAAGACCATTGCAGATACATACAAGGATCTGCTTCAGGTCAGCAATGCAAATAGCGGAATTGACGGCACTCTTCGTACTGTTCAAGATGGAGAGGGAACCAATTCTGCATTACAACTAAGCAATAGTGCTGTAAACATCAATGGTACTTTCCAGCTAAATGGATCCACTCTCACTGCAACAGCTTCAGCATTGAATGCTGTAACTGACCTGAGTGGAGTAACTGGTCTCGTAGCAATGACTGGAGGATCTCCAATTGGGAGATCTATTACAGTTGGTACTGGCCTAAGTGTAGCAAATGGTGATGGTGTAAATTCTAATCCAGCAATTACACTGGAAACTACTGGAGTTGTTTCTGGAAGTTATGGTCCATTTTCAAATCTAGAAGTAAATGCTAGAGGACAACTAGTAAGTATTAGTACTCCTGTTTCAGTAAGTGTATCAAACTTTGCTACTACAAAGCTCACTGTTGACAATATTGTTGGAGCATCCGCTACGTTTTCTGGTGGAGTTTCTGCAAGTACATTTTATGGGGATGGGTCAAATCTGACAAATCTTCCCACTGCACCCGTTTCAGTTTCTGCGTATACTGTAAATAGACTTACTGTTGTTAGCGCAGCAACAGTAAATGGCATTGTCAGTGCTGTAGCTTTTGTTGGAGATGGTTCAGGTCTATCAAATATCAGTGTAGCTTTTGCCGCTTCAGCAACCAATGCAACTAATGCAGTAAACGCTACTAATGCTGTAAGCGCAGTATTTGCTTCATCCGCTACTAATGCAACAAATGCCCTAACGGCTGATTTTGCTACAAGCGCCACTAATGCTACAAATGCAGTAAGTGCTACGTTTGCCGCTTCAGCTACAAATGCTACAAATGCAGTTTCGGCTGCATTTGCTACTTCTGCCACAAATGCTACAAATGCGGTCTCTGCTTCATTTGCTACATCAGCTACTGACGCCTTGAATGCAACAAATGCAGTATCAGCACAATTTGCTACAAGTGCCACAAATGCTACAAATGCAAGTTCGGCTGTATTTGCTACTTCTGCTGCAAATGCTACTAATGCAATAAATGCAACCTCTGCTGTATTTGCTGCTAGTGCTACAAATGCGGCTAATGCTGTATCTGCTGTTTTTGCCTCAAGCGCATCTAATGCCACTACTGCTGTAAATGTAAGTGGTGGAACTGCTATTCTAACTGCTGCTGACATTTCTGGAAAAGTTTCTATTGGAAATGGAATAAATATTGTAGGTGCTATTAGTGGTGTAAGCGCAATCTTTACCGGTACTGTAAGTGTAAATGAAATTGATGCCTCTATTGGTAGTTTCAATAATTCAGTATCAATTGGCGGCTCTCTTAATGTTATAGGTGCTGTAAGTGGTAGCACGGCAGTTTTTACTGGAATTGTTAGTGCTAGCGCAGTTGCTTTGGGAACTGGGAATTTAGGAAAGAAATTTGCAGTATCCGGAGCCGCAATTGCTACCATTGTAAGCCTAACAGATGGAACTTCAATTTCTGTAGACTTCAATACATCTCAGAATTTTGCTGTAATGCTTACAGGAAATAGAACACTTGAAAGTCCTTCAAATTGTGTAGCTGGACAAACTGGTTCCATTTTCGTCATGCAAAACGTATCTGGTGGAAAGACACTTTCGTTTGGAAGCAACTGGAAGTTTGCTGCCGGTACGGCTCCAACACTGACCACTACAGCTTCTGCTGTGGATAGACTAGACTACATTGTCTTCTCGTCTACTGCAATTCACACTGTAGCTACCCTTGATGTTCGATAAACCCAATAAAGGAATAGATAAAGATGGCTAGTACATACACAACTAGACTGCGGTTTGAAAAGCAAGGAGATGGGGAAAACCCTAACTCTTGGGGAGATATCCTGAATCAGAACGTAATCGATCTGATTGACGAAGCTGTTGCTGGCTATGTTGTTGTATCTGTAAGCGGCTCTCCAATTTCTCTATCCGAGAATAACGGTGCTGTAGATCAGTCTAGAAATGCTTCTCTAGAGTTTGCTGGTACACTAACGGCTGATGTAACCATCACAATTCCATCACATGAAAAGACCTACTTCCTTCGTAATGTAGCTACCGGCTCCTTTGCAGTAAAGATGAAGACAGCAAGTGGATCCGTGTACTCAGTACCTTCGTCTCAAAATGTATTTGTGGCTTGCAATGGAACTAATATTTATCAAGTAGATTTTCCTACTTCTGTCAGTTCGTTTACTGCAAATCAACTAACTGTAGTAAGTGCGGTAAGTGGAACAAATGCTGCGTTTGCAAATGGGTCATTTACTACAAATGTTGTGACTCCGAGAGTGTCAGCAGCTACTTCACTTGCAATTGCTACAAGTGGAGTAGACAGGATTAATATAGATGCTAATGGTAATGTAGGCTTTGGAACTAGCGTTCCGGTAAAGCAGTTGGAGATTACCAAGTCAGCTAGAGCGCATGTAGTAAGTCTTACTGACGTATCTACCAGCATTGCAATTGACTTCAATACTGCACAGAACTTTGCCATTCAGCTTATAGGTAATCGTACATTTGAGAACCCATCAAACTGTGCGGCAGGGCAGACAGGCTCAATCTTTATTGAGCAGAATGTCTCCGGAGGAAAGACACTTTCGTTTGGAAGTAACTGGAAGTTTGCCAATGGTGAAGCTCCTACACTAACTACTGACGCATCTGCGGTAGATAGACTTGACTATATTGTCTACACTTCAACAGCCATTCACGCTGTAATGACACTTAATGTACGGTAAGAGGAACTAAGTACAATGCCTTTCCAGAACAACGTACTAGCTGGAGCTTCTGCTCAAGGTGGCTACCAGATCGCCAACTCGCTGCGCTTCCGGTGGAGCAACACGGGCTACCTGTCGCGCACCGCTGGAGCATCCCCCACCAACGACAAGATCTTCACTTGGGCCGGGTGGGTAAAGCTCGGCCTGCCCGTCACCAACGCCGCAGATTATGGCGTTTTGTTCACCGGGTACACCGCAAGCAGCGACGCAGGATTTGGCGTTCTTACAGTCTCAAATCCGGTAGCAGGATTCCCTGCAATAAGAGTTGGTGGGTGGGCGACTAACTATCGCATCACTTCTGCCGCCTTCCGCGATCCTTCTGCTTGGTATCACATTGTCATGGCGGTTGACACGACGCAGGCCACAGCAGCGGATCGCATCAAACTCTACGTCAACGGAACGCAGATCACTTCCTTTGGCACTAGCAACAACCCCGCGCTCAACGCCACGATGGGTTTCAACAACGCATCTTCAACGCAGCGCATTGGTCTGGATGCCCCGGCATCTTCTGCATACCACTTCGACGGCTACATGGCCCATGTCTACTTCATCGACGGCCAAGCCCTGACGCCCTCCAGCTTCGGCCAGACCGATGCCACCACAGGCGTGTGGGTGCCGAAGGCGTACTCTGGCACCTACGGCAACAATGGCTTCTTCCTTCAGTTCAAGGACGCCGCCAGCACCACGACCATTGGCTACGACACCAGCGGAAACTCCAACAACTTCACGACCAGCGGCATCTCGGTGACGAGCGGCGTCACGTTCGACCAGATGACCGACACGCCGACGAACAACTATGCGGTGTGGTCCCCGATTGATAGGGGGGACACGGGCCTTGATGTGACGAACGGAAATCTTGGCTACACGATCAGCAATGCAACATCTGGGTTTTGCCGTGCCTCATTCGCCACATCGACTGGTAAGTGGTACTGGGAACTCACGGCTGGAGCGAATTGGACAGCATCTCCGCAGCATGGTATTTCGCCAATAACTGCAGTCAACACGGGCGACGCTACCAGCGGTGGGGGATATGGTTTCGAGAGCGCCGCTACCTCTCGCTTGTTTGCCAACGGAGCGGCGACGGGAAATTACGGATCGCAGATCAACTCTGGCGATGTGTTGATGATTGCGGTCGATTTCGACGCAGGGAAAATCTGGTACGGAAGGAACGGAACTTGGTTTGGTTCTCCAGCCGGTGATCCCGCTGCCGGGACCAACCAATCCCAAACGATCTCAACCGGCGTGATTTACGCGCCGATGTTCGGTAGGGATAGTTCTAACGCGACGACCACGAATTACGTCAACTTCGGCCAGCGCGCCTTCAGCTACACCCCGCCAAGCGGCTTCAAGGCCTTGAACACCGCGAACTTTTCGGTTCCGACGATCAAGAAGCCCTCGCTCTACATGGATGCTACGCTGCGTACTGGCACGGGCGCGACGGCAAGTGTGTCTTCGCTGGGCTTCCAGCCGGACCTCGTGTGGATCAAGAGCCGCAGCGCGGCAACCGATCATGGCCTCTACGATGCTGTTCGTGGCGTCCAGAAACAGCTTGAGAGCAACACGACGACCGCAGAAACAACTGAAACCACCGGCCTGACTGCGTTCAGCAGCAACGGCTACACAGTCGGCGCTCTGGCCCAACTTAACACCAACACCGCGACCTATGTAGACTGGTCGTGGAAAGAAAGCGTTACATCTGGATTTGACATCGTGACGTATGTTGGAAATGGGACCAACCGCACGATCAGCCATAATCTTGGCGCGGTTCCGAAGCTCATCATCGTTCGCTCTCGCGAGGCGACCAGCACCGGACGCTGGCTTGTTCAGCACGGCACCTACGGAGCAGCGCGGTACGCCTACCTAAACGAGACTTTTGCCTTTGACACGGCAAATGCCAACCTTCGTTGGAACTCAACTGACCCGACGAGCAGCGTGTTCAGCCTCGGCACGTCCAGCGACGGCAATCATACGGGCGACAACTACGTCGGCTATCTATTCGCCGAGATTGCGGGCTTCTCTCGCATCAACTCGTACACCGGCAACGCCAGCGCGGACGGACCGTTTGTGTGGTGCGGATTTAGGCCCCGCTGGATTATGATAAAGGACGCAACGGCCGCAAATCTTGATTGGCGAATCTACGATACTGTCAGAGAGACATTCAACGAAATGGGTGGTGGTCTGGAGGCTGGAGACGCTGCCGCCGAAAACTATGCCACTTCCGTTCGTGCCATTGATGTTCTTTCCAATGGCTTCAAAATACGAGTGTCCGCATCCGGCTTGAATGGGTCTGGTGTAACATATGTATTCGCCGCGTTTGCCGAAGCTCCATTCAAGTATGCTAGAGCTAGATAAATGAGCGATCCAATTTCAGGAATGGCTAGTTCATTTGCTGTAGGAAAAGCACTTACGGCCATTGCTGGTTTTTTTGGAGGACTCAGTGTAAGTTTCTTTTGGCAACCTAAGAAACTTCATCAATATGGAAGACTAGCTGCTGGAGCCATCATTGGAGGTATTGCCGTAGGAGCTTCGTTTACATTAGGAGGTTTTATTGCCTCGTACATGGGAATGGACATAAACCAAGCAGATTCCGCACTAGCTATTGGATATGTAGTTGGCGTCATGTCAGTATTTGTCCTTTCAATACTGGTAAATTTCTTTGAGAAAAAGGAAGACAAGGATATACTTGAAGTTGCATCCGAGATGCAGAAATCAATTAGAGGTGTTCGATCCAATGTAAGGAATAAACCAAAGAGGGCTAAGAAATGATAACTCCAGAATATGTAGGATTTGTCATACTTACGGCAGTTGATCTAGCGGCTGCTACGATTATCTTCTTGGGTGCTTTAAAGGAAAGGATGCGTTTGTATCCTTCGTGGCACAAGGCAGGATTGATCTTGGCTTCTGTAGGTCTTGTAGCTCAAGCCTTTCGCAATGTACAGTATCTAGTAACTGGTATAAGCTTGCCTGACTCTGATATGCCTCTTTGGGTGCTTAAGGATTTAGGTATTTCTCTAATAGCTTTTGGCTATGTATACTTGTGTGTTAAGGGAAAGTATCCTTCAAGTCACATGAATGAAGTTGTTCAATCAACGGTAAAGACTAAACCAATCGTACGTAATTCAAGAAGGAAGAAGTAAATGTGGCTCTATAATGGAAGACGTATTACTGAGGGTGTTGCTTGGTCTGATGACTATGGTATTCAGCATCCAGCTAACTGGGGTCTATGGTCCGAAGCTGAAAAGGCTGAAAAGGGTCTAGTCCATGTTGTCCAGCAGCAGAGACCAGATGAGCGATTCTACTACATTGCTGATAATGCTGATGGCACCTTTACAGCGATTCCAAAGGATCTATCTAGCCTAGTATCTTCTTATGTCTTTTCTTGCAATGTAATGTGCAATACAATCCTGAAGGAAACTGATTGGCAAGTTATTGCTTTTCTAGAACGTGGCCGTCCAATTCCTACAAAAGTAGCAGAGTATCGTCGTGCTGTATTGAAAGCATGTAATGATCTTGAGTCAATGTACAAGGCATGTACAACAATTGAAGAACTTGTTGTACTTGTCGATAAGGCTAATTCAATGTGGCCTTTGATGGATCAAAAAGAAGAGACTATTGTATCGGAATAACTATAAATGCCAAGTTCTCAAGCAAAGCTTGCAACCCTGAAGTTTATAGCTGGGTTCCATCGGGAGTCTACCAAGTATGCCGAAGAGGGTAAGTGGTACGATGGAGACAGAGTACGCTTCAGGGAAGGAAAGCCAGAAAACCTGAGAGGATACGAAAAGCTTATCGACGCACAGATCGTTGGTACGCCCCGTGATCTAATTACTTGGGCAAACAATGATACCCAAAGGCTTTTGGCTTCTGGTACGGAGCAGCGTCTGTACATTGTATATGGCGACACTCAGTATGATGTAACTCCAATTGCGTCTGTTGTAAGCATTGCCGCTGGAGTAAATGGAAACTTCAACACAAGCATTGGCTCTCCGCTAATCGAAGTAAGTCTGACAAACCACAATACTTCTGTAGGTGATTGGATCTTCTTTACCAGCACCTCAATTAATGGTTTTGGTGGAGCTACAAACTTTGCTGCTTCGTCCTTTGGTGGTCCTGTCTACGCAGTTGCTAGTGTAAGTGGTGTAAACCACTTCTACATTAGCGTAGCTAGCGTCGCTGCTAGCACGGAAACCAACATGGGTGTTGGTACTGCAAACTTCTACATCAACACACAGCAGACTACAAACATTCAAGGTCTCGGTTACGGGGCTGGTCCGTACAATGCTGGAGTTTCTACTACTGGCGCACGTGCTTGGAATCGTCCAGCTAACTCTTCAAACATTACTTTCATGGCTAGCCAGTGGTCGCTTGACAACTGGGGTGAAGATCTACTAGCTGTCCGTAGAGGTGGCCCACTGTATCACTGGGATGCTGACGCTAGCTCCGTACCAGCTCGGGCAGTAATCGTAACGGCTGCCCCAGCCAAGATCAACTCAATTGTAGCCTCTCCAAACGATAGACACGTTCTAGCTCTCGGCACATATGAGTATGCTACAAGCGTATTCAATCCACTACTTGTCAGGTGGTGTGATCAAGAAGACTTCTTCAATTGGACTCCTTCTGTCTCGTCTACTTCTGGTGAAATAAACCTACTGGATGGGACAATGATTATTGGTGGTGTTCGTTCCAGAAACGTAATTCATGTGTGGACAGACAAGGCTCTGTATGGTTTCCAGTATGTCGGTCCTCCATACATCTTCAACATGCAGCAGTTGGGTACAAACTGTGGACTTATTGGTCCTCACGCAGCTATTACAGTGGATGGTGTAACCTACTGGATGGGTGATAACAACTTCTACAGGTTCAGCGGTAGGGTTGAAAAGCTTAACTGCACCGTCCGTAGATACCTCTACGACAGCTTCAACATGAGTCAGAAAGATAAGGTATACGCTGGGTACAACTCGGAGTTCAACGAGATTATTTGGTTGTATCCATCTTCTAATGCACTTGAGCCTAATAGATACGTAATCTACAATACCCTTGAAGACCACTGGGTATACGGCACTTCGTTCTACACTACATTCCAAGACATGGACGTATTTGATAATACGATTGCCACCGGCAAGACTGGCAACGGCAATCCAATGTACTACTGGAACAACGAGCCTGTATCTGTATTCAATGGTGATAACCAGCCTCTTACATCCTATCTGGAGTCCGCAGACTTTGATATTGAAGACGGCAACAAGTTGATGTTCATGGACAAGATCATTCCAGACTACGATATCGAGAATGGTGCCTTGAAGTTTTCCATCAAGACGAAGCTCTATCCTAATAGCGACTACGTCGAAAAGGGTCCATATACCATTGGGTCAAACACCAAGAAGATTGATATTCGTTCCAGAGGTAGACAAGCTTCCATAAGAGTTAGCACAAGCGATGATGATGTCTCATGGAGATGGGGCAGCATTCGTCTAGCCATTCAGCCGGACGGGGATAGATAATGTCTGTCTTTCTCTATCCACAGTTACCAAACTACATTGATGTCCGAAGTGTAGAGCCTCAAAGGTTGTATCACGATTTTGTAGGCTATACCAACGAACTAAAGTTCCTTCTAGAACAAAGGGACTTTGCAGAGCAGCTTCGTCCAGCTACCAAGTTCTATCCACAGACTACAGTAACAGATATTCCTGCACCTAATGAGGGGGATATTGCGTATTCAACAAGCAGCGGAAAGTTCTGGGGATATGTAGACTCGGTACGATGGGAGCCATTTAACTCCGGTATTGGTGGCTCTAGGGGTTACTATGGTTCATTTTACACAGATAGCACAATGTCTGTTGTAAGTGCCAATCAACCTGTAACAGTAAGCCTATCGTACACAAATGGTAGTTTTGGCGTAACTCTACAGAATGGAACTCAAGTAAAGGTTCTAAACTCTGGAGTATACAATATCCAGTTTTCAGCACAGTTTTTGAATAATCAAACTCAGTTGATTGATGCAAAGACTTGGTTTAAGCGTAATGGCACTAATATTCAATATACTGGAGGTTACGCAGCAATTCCAGAACGTCACGGTGGTATTGATGGAAAGTCAATCGTTTCGTACAACATAATGGTTTCATTGGCTGCAAATGACTATATTGAAGCTTACTTTACAGCAACTTCGGTAGGTGTCTACATAGCAGACATTTCTGCTACAAGTATTGTTCCAAACAGTCCAGCGTACATTCTGACAATCCAGCAAGTGTAACGTGTTAACTGAATAACCATATAGGACGGATATGTACGATTTTTCAAAAGTATTTGACATGATCCAGAACAGCACTTTGGTCCAGAATGTAAACAGAGGACTGGTTGTTCAGGAAAACTACTTTGGAGCCAAGGCTGTGTCCGGTATGGCATACAATACTGGTCCATTGTATAATAAGCAGAACCAGCAAGGGGACACAAACCCAAGTACTTTCCAAGCTAACATGACCAAGCCTCAATCAAACGTGTTCAATACAAGGAGCTAAGACTATGGCAATGATGGTGGACAGAAATGCTCCGTATAGCGGTCTCTCAAGCCTTATGGCTCTCAAGGGTCGTATGGGCGATACGGAGCTTGTACACATGTCCAAGCCAGAGATCAAGGCTCTTGAGTCAATGGGACAGATGACACGAAATCCATCTACTGGTCTTCCGGAGGCTTTTACTCTTCGTGATGCTATTCCAGTAGCAGCCGGTATTGGAGCTTCTTTTCTAGCACCCGGAGTAGGTACAGCACTATTTGGAATGAGTCCAATCTGGTCAACTGCTCTAGCAGGGGCTGCTGGTACTGGTTTAGGATCTTTGGCGATTGGAAAGGGAGCAGATGAATCCTTGTTCAATGCTGCTCTAGCTTTTGGCATTGGTGGTGTAGTTGGTAATCTGACAGCAGGGGCTGATCCAACTCAAGGTGGCAAGCTTCTAAAGGAAGTCACCCCAGAGATGGCTCTTGAATCTCAAGCTGCTGGAGCTAGTAGCGGCATTACTCCAAGGACTGCTGGAGACTACATTGCTCAAGCAGACATGACTCGTCCAAAAGCCTCTCAGTTTGGACAGATGTTTGGCGGTGCTACTGAACCTACAAGAGTACTAGCTGGTGAGTCTCTGTCTCCAGAACAGGTTGCACAGCTTACTGGTGGCAGGATGGGCGCTGTGCCACAGTTTGGTACAATGGAGTCAATCGGTTCAGCCCTATCAAGGCCAATGACGTATGCTCCACTAGCTGGTGCCGCACTTACCTATACTGGCAAGGAAGAGATGCCGCCTATGGAAGATATGGGTCCAATCCAGCAAAAGAGGTTTACAATTAGTGGTGGTGAGCCTCTTAATCCTCCAACTACCGGAGCTTCAGCACTTGACATTGCATTGGGTAGAGCGCCATCTCGTAGATACGTCTCTCCATATACAACTGTACAGACACTTCAGGAAGGTGGTCAGCCATCTTCATCTGGAAAGTTTTCTGGGTATATGGATGATGAAGACACTTCCATTACAGAAGATCAGAAAGAAAGGCTTATCAATCTTGAAGAAGCACTTTACAGGTCTCTGCGTAACTACGGTGTAGAAGATCAAGAGTCAAGAGAAGAGGCACGTAAACGTATTTTCAGGAAGATGACTCCAACATATCTTCCAAATGAGCCGAGACCATCTGAAGAAGAGATTGACGCCCAGATCAAGCGTCTGGAGGACGCACTTGGTCGAGTTCCAGCAGCAGCAAAGGGCGGCCACATGAAGGAAGTAACAGAGGACAAGAAGTACTTTGAGGGTCGTGTTACCGGCAATGGCGACGGAATGTCCGATGAGGTTCAATTTGATGTAGAAGGTGGCAACCCAGACATTGCAATGCTGAGCAGGGATGAGTATGTACTTCCAGCAGATGTGGTGGCTATGATCGGCAATGGATCTTCAAATGCTGGAGCAGACAAGCTTGATGCTTTTGTGAAGGGTCTACGAAAGAAGTCCTTTGGTACTCCAAAGCAGCAGAGAGAACTAAAGGATGGCGGTCTGTCCGGTCTAAAGGTCATGAACTATGAAGTAGGTGGCGGTGTAGGTTCTGAGGCAGATGCTGCCGCAGCGGCTGCTTCAAATGAAGCTTCAGTTGCTGAATCAATGTCAGATAGTTTTAATCCAGACGTAGCAGTTGGCAGTGGTCCTCCTCAAGGTCCGACATATGCTGGAGAACCTCTATCTGAGAATGCAATTGGCAGAGGTCTACAATCTGCAAGAGACGCTATTATGATGGGTATGAATCCAGAGACAATGAGGGGATCAACAATGGTTGGTCTAATTGGTGGCGCGCCGCTTGGTGGTATTGCTAGGGCTATGGAGGCAATCAACAACACATATTATGATGGCAAAGCCAGAGCATTCAGCGCACAGGATGAAGCCAACATGGCGTCTAGATCAGATGCTGGTCTCCAATTTATCAACCAACGGTAATGCATGCGTCTCATAAGAATTGGTCAAGACTTGATAGAGCCTGTTTGGCAGTATGTCAAGGATCTGTTGGAGAAACCAGTAAAGCTTAACCAAGGTGAATTTGATCTAGAAGATGTAAAGCAAAGTCTTATGGCTGGAGATATGGATCTTTGGATTGCAGCTACTACAAGTGAAAAGGTGTTGATGGCTGCTACTACTCAAGTAGTGGTATTTCCAAAGGAAAAGAGACTCCGTATAGTTCTTGTCGGAGCCAAGGACAATAGACTTGATGAGTGGCTTGATACTTGTCTTGAAAACGGTTCTGAACTACTGAACTGGTGCAAGAAAAGGGATATCAAGAGGATCGAGTCTTGTGGTAGAGATGGGTGGACAAATGTCTTATCCAAACATGGGTTCAAGAAATACTACACGGTTCTGACAAGGGATGTATCGTAAAATGCAAAACATTAAAAAGACAGTAGATGCTCTTTCCATTGATGAGAAGGTGGATCTCTTTAACTACCTTTACGCCAGCATTGCTGGTCGAGGTATCAATGGCGATACTGAACTGGCTCATGTAAACAAGGAGGAGGCTACCCTTCTAAAGTCAGTTGGCGGTTCTGGTACTGTCAATCCACATACTGGACTAAGACAGTACTTTGGTGGAGGGAGCAAGCCTTCGGCTCCATCCTCCCAGACCGTAACCCAGCAAGCCACAATTCCACCAGAGATTGCACCGTACATCACTGACATTCTTGGTCGTGCACAGGCTATCCAAGAGAAGCGTGAAGCAGAGGGTTTTGTACCGTACACAGGCCAGCAGATTGCCGAGTTTACACCAGAGCAGGAACAGGCTTTCAAGGGCATCCAGAGCCTTGTAGGAACGTCCCAGCAGTACATGGATCCTGCCGCCCGTCTAACTGCTTCCGCTGCTACAGCACCAACGTCGGAGGCTGTAGGGCAGTTCATGTCTCCGTACATGCAGAACGTCGTAGACATCCAGCAGAGAGAAGCTCGCAGGGCTGGGGACGTAGCGCAGCAGCAGCTAGCCGCTGGTGCTGTATCTGCTGGGGGTTTTGGTGGAAGTCGTCAAGCAATCCTTGAGGCTGAGCAGCAGAGAAACCTACAGCAGCAGTTGGGAGACATCCAAGCTAGAGGACTGGCATCTGCGTATGAAGATGCTCAGAACAGACTAGCGCAGCAGAGGGCTAGAGAGCTTTCTGCTGGCGCACAGTTTGCTGGTCTAGGTGGCTCTGCCGTACAGACAGGACTACAGGAGCTTGGTGCACTACAGCAAGTTGGTGGCGTAAGACAGGCACAGACACAGTCTGCACTAGATCTGGCTCGCCAGCAGTTTGAGGCTGAAAGGACATATCCAGAGCAGCTACTCCAGAGATATTCATCCGTCATTCGTGGTTACCAAATGGATCCTAATCTCATGCGGTCTACCATGTCGTTCACTCCACAGCCATCCTATCTTCAGCAGTTTGCTGGATTTGGTGTTGGTGCTGGTTCGCTAGCCAAGGCATTTGGTGCATTCAAGACTGGTGGACAGATCAAGAAGGGTCTAGCATCCATTGTCGTAAAGAGAAAGAAGGGTGGCAAGGTTGTCGGTCTACAGGAAGGTGGAAATCCACCTTCTGGTAATCGACTTGATAATGCAATCAAAGAGGCTGAAGGTGTAGCTGCAATGGGTCTTGGACTTATTCGTGCTGGTGTTCCTTCTCCAGCCCAGCAAGCACAAGAGCGTGACACACTTCGTAGGCTTTCAGAAGAAAGCATGCAAAGAAAGCTTGAGGCTGCACAGCTTCGGCAGTCTCTAGCTGATCGTATTGGTGAAGTTTCTCCGGCAGAGCGGGAACTTCTAAAGTATTACCAAGAAGAGAGGGCTATGGCTCCGCAGAGGCGTCAGGAAATAATGGCTGAGACTGCGGCTGAAAAGGAAGCACTTAACAGGGCTAAGTACTTTGAGCTTGCTAATGTAGGTTTTCGATTTGCGGAACCTCAAGGCGGAACTGGTGGAGTTCTATCCGATCTAGTAAGGTCTCTACAGCCATCTGTAAGTGAGTTTGGAAAGATCTCGGCAGCAGAGTCTGGTCTCCTGAAGCAGCAGAGAAAGGAGCTACAAGCTCTAACTGACAGGGAACGTGATATGCTGGCAAAGGAAGCTGGCATTAGTCGTGAACAGCTTAACAGGGAGCTACAAGCTGAAGAGATGAAGCTTAAGGTTGCTGAAAGCACAATTGATCTTGAACTAGATCTACAAAAGGATCTAATGGCTGTTGATCGTGATTTTAGAAAGGAAAATCTCAATGGTGCACAGGTAGCAGCCGCTTATCTAAACCATCTAACTGACTTTGCTAATAAGCTAGCAAAAGCAAATGAAGTAAAGCCTATGGATGCTTCGGATCAAAATGCCCTTAGACAGGCAGTAGCAGCAGCTCATGGCTTTGTTATTGATCCTACCACTCAGGAAATCAAGATGAATGGCCAAGCTCTAACGGCGGATTCCACTCTTCTTCAAAATTTCTTGGCGGATATGAGAGAAGGTGCTAAGGTATTTGTAGGAGCTAGGGCTGCTAGACAAGAGCCGTGGCCTCTAGTAAATTCATACCTTGAACGTGCGAGAGCTTCAAGAAATGAAGGGGCTGCTGCTGCTGGAGGTGGCGGTTCTACAAATCGTCAACAAACGACTAATAGATCTCCGACTCCTCCAGCGGATCCAAACAATCCTGTTGGACTTGTTATTCCTCCAAGGAGATAAGGTATACAAATGCCAACAAAACTTGAGGAATTTAGAAAGCAGTATCCGCAGTACGATGATGTCCCTGATAGGGATCTTGCCGACGCCATATACGATAAGTTCTATTCTGCTGGACCAAATAAGCTAGAGCAAAATGATTTCTATCGACAGATAGGATTAGGCAATTCTCCATCTGAACAAGGAGAACTAGCAGAAGCTAATAGAGTTCAAAGCCAACAGGGTTTTGATGCTGCTTTCTATTCTGCTCCTCCTCAGAGGACAGAGGAAGAGAAAATCTATGATTACTTTGATGCTCAGTCTAGAGCTATGCGTCGTGAGGAAGAAGCTGCTGTAAGAAAAGAAAAGCAGGGAAAAGCAGCAGAGACAAGGCGAGAGCAAGAGAAGCCTCTTATGAGCATGATTGAAGAGGCTAAAGCAAGATACAACGACCCAAACACTCCATTCCTTGAGAAGGCTATGTTGTTTTTCAACATTGGTCAGATGTCTCAAGCTGCAAGTGGTCCAAGTGTTGCCGCTGCTGGTAGAAAAGCTATTGTTGAAACAGTAACAGCAGTTCCGGAGATGGCAATGCTTGGTCTTGCTGTTATGTCTCCAACAGCAGCAGACGCTGTATACCAGTCTGACTTTGCTACAAAGCTAAAGGAGCTAAAGGACAAGGCTGCTGGAGAAACTACCTCTGAGGAGGATATAGCTGCAAACATTGCCACTCTTTTCACTGGGGCTGGTCTAGCTAAGCGTGGAACAAAGGCATTGCTTACAGCTAGAATGGAAGAGGTCAATCGCCAGTTCGGAAAGAAGATTGCAGATGATGTACAGAGAAAGATCCTTGAAACTACAGGACAGACTATGGCTGTCAAGCCAAAGACAATTCCAATTAGTGCAGAGCAAGCCAAGCAAATCTCAAGAGGTTCCACTGGAGCTGCCACAGCAGTTGGTGTAGCTCTGGATGTTCAGCTTTCTGATGAAGAGCAGTTTGCTGTCAATCTTTTGGGTCAAGTCCCAGAACTAGCTCCAATTGCAGAAGCACTCAAAATCAATCCAGATGACACAGAGGCACAAGAAAAGCTTAAAAGGCTTGGAGAGTCTGCTGGTCTTACGGGTGTAGTAACTGGTTTATTTAAGACGCCACAAGCTTTTCTGTCTGCCATTAATTCCGCTGTTGGAAAGATGAAGGGCGTTAATCAAGCTGTAAATAGCGGTGGGCTTAATGTACCTCCACCATCTCCAAATGCAGCAGTTGTCCAGTCTACTCTTGTCCAGACTGGTCCACAGACATTTGAGCAGCGAAACATTATTGTAGAAACAATTGCGAAGATCAATACTGCATTTGGAAGAGGTTTGAAGTCTACAGCAAATCTTCCAAATGAACTGTATGAGGCTTACATTAGAAAAGCCAATGCTGGAAGAGGTTACGAGCTTGAACTGAAAAAGACTACAAAGGATCTTCAAAGACTTCAAGATAACTTCAGAGTCTCTGATGACGATATGTCAGCATACTTAGTCAATGGGGTTGACAATAATCTACCATTTCGGGTAAAGACAAAGCTTGACGAAGTTCGGAATCTGATTGAGACAAATCAATCTACAATCAACTCAGAACTTGGACTTACTGGAAAGAAAGCTTTGGGTGTAGACTTCAAGAATGGTGAGGTCTACATTACAAGGACTTTTGATGCTACAGATAATCCAGAATATCTAGCTAAAATCAAAAGTGCTTTGGATGGAAAAGCAGCACCTGTAGCTGATGCTGATTTTATCACAAAGGTAGACAATGCCCGTGCCTACCTTAGAAACATGATGGTATCTAATCCAAATAGCAAGGCATCTAAGAGTTTTGCATCTTTGACTCCAGAACAGCAATCATCCATGATTGACTCGACAATCTACGATATGGTTAAGAACCTATCTGGAGAGAACAAGTCTATTGTGCGAAAGCTTTTTGATGGTACAACTACATCATCTGTTGATGATGTTGGTCGTTCTCTTGTAAAGGTTCTAAAAGCTAGACAAGAACTGGATAAGCCAATTCTGGATCTCCTTGGAGAGGTCAAAGATCCAATTCGCAATGCTGCTGTAACGCTACAAAACCAGAATAAACTACTGGCAGAGATTGAGTATCTGAAAACTGTCGAGCAGTTTGCCAAGCAAAACAAGGATGTTGTCTTTGAGATTGGAGGACTATTTAAGTTTCTCCCCTCAGTTAGAACAAAGTTTTCCACGACACCATTCACTGAAAGTCAGAACCTTGCAGATGTAACAGCCCAATCAGTTGGTAAGTTTGGCGGCACTACTGGGGATTTAGCTAAAATCTTCACTACTCCTCAGATGGCTCGTTACATTTCAAACGGAACAAACCTATGGGATTGGAACAATAGGCTTGGTAGTTCTGTAGGAAACATGTTTGCCAAGGTCGCTGGATTTGGTCAGGCTACTCAGACAGTCCTAGATGCTCCTGCTTATGTTGTCAATACGGTAGGTGCTGCTACGTCTCTGGCAGCTAATGGGCATATGCTTAGCCCTACGGTCTGGAAGAATGTATTCACAAACATGAATACACTTGTTCAGCAGATTACAGCTAAGGACAAGAAGGCAATTGAATACATTGGAAAGCTGAAGACTGCTGGTGTTCTAGATACCGACATTACAGGAGAGATCATTGCAAGAAATGCAAATGTAGTTGGAAAGGATCCTGCAAATTTCTTGGCTAGGGGATATCAGAACACAATGCAGAAGGCTGGTGCATTCTATGGACAGCCGGATAACTACATGAAGCTTATGGCTCATCAAGCTGAAATGGCTCAGCTTAAGTCGATGTTTCCAAAGGCATCTGCTGATGAAATCTTTGACATGGCTGCTCGAAGAGTTAGAGATACAATGCCTACATACGGTGTGTCTTCTCCAGTGGTCAGAGAGCTTTCAAAGATGCCCTTTGGTACATATGCCTTGTATCCAACAGAGATCTTCAGGACATCCAAGAACATTGTCAAGTATGCTCTGTCTGACATTGGGCAGGGTATTGCATCTGGAAATGCCAAGCAAGTTGCGTACGGATTGAAGAGAATAAGTGCTTTTGGTGTCACATTGGCCGGTCCAGAACTTTACTCTAGGACAAATAACCAAGCACTTGGAGTATCCGACGAGAATGTTCGTGTTGTGGAGGCGCTAGCTCCAGATTGGGGCAAGGGTTCCAATAAGCTTTTCCTTGAAGGATTCCAAGAGGGTGCTGATGGGACTGTCAAGACTAGATACGCTTCTTCTAGTTCCTTTGATGCCTATGACGTATTGAAAACGCCAATTCGGCTTCTGACTGGAAAGATCCTTGCTGGTGAAAAGGTAGCTGACTTTGAAGTAGACCAAGCCATGAAGGGAATGGCTGACTCTGTAGTGGGTCCATATACCAATCCCAAGTTCTTCACTGAAGCATTGATCAACGTGGTTAGCGGTGTAGATGCTAAAACAGGAAAGCCTATCTATGATCAAGCTGTTGGTACAACGGTACTTGACAAGGTAAAGGCTGCTTCGCTTGAACTTGCAAAGTCTCTAGAACCCGGTACAAGCCAAGTTGTTCGGGCATACATTGACTCTCTAAAGTCAGAAGAACTGCGTGGCCTTTATGAAGGCGTCAACGCTGCTGGGTTCCCACTGTCTTCAAAGGATATTGAAACTTGGGCCAAGACTGGTATCCGTCCAACCACCATGAATGTGGACAAGGCTATTGGAGCTAATCTAGCAAAGGATGTGAAGGCTATCAATGCTACTGAAGCCTCATTCATGAAGTTTGTATCTGAGACTACTGATCAAGTATACACACCAGAACTTGGCAAGAAGATTGTAGATGAATACCGTAAGTACCAGCAGCGCAAGTTTGATGGAATGGTTGACTTGTCCGATAAGATCAAGCTTGTTGAATCAATGAAGTATTTTGACAAGAATGGAAACGAAAGAAACTACGGAATAGATCGCATTGTCATGGCTACGACAGACAAAGGTTTCTTCAAGGTTCCAAAGGAAATCTTACTTGCTCGTCAAAGTATTGAAGATGCAGGAAAGAAAGGTACATTCATTCCAGATACTGTATTCAATAAAATTGAACTAAAGAAGATGCTTATCGACAAGAAATATCCTATATCTCTAATAGATGATTTAGGCCAAGTATTTCAAGAGTTTGCCGGAAGAAAGCTTGAAAAGGAGAAGAAGTAATGCCGTTTGTACTTTCACAGAAGAGCGTAATGAAGATGCAGGGGGTTGATCCAAAGCTTGTGTCTGTCATCAACAGGGCTATTCAGCTAAGCGAGGTTGACTTTTCTATTACCTGTGGCATGCGGACACAAGCAGAGCAGGAAGAGCTTTTCAAGAAGAAGGCTACACAGACCCTTAAGTCAAAGCATTTGGATGGCAAAGCCGTTGACGTAATGGCTTTCAAGGATGGCAAGGGTAGTTGGGATCTTCCACTGTACGTGAAGTTTGCAGACGCAGTCAAGTCTGCTGCAAAGGAACTTGGTGTACAGGTGCGGTGGGGTGCTGCGTGGTCCGTACCGGACATCAGCAAGTGGGAAGGATCAATGCAGGAGGCTATGGATGCGTATGTAGCTGAGTGCAAGAAGAAGGGTACAAGACCCTTCATTGACGGCCCTCACTTTGAAGTACCGTGAAAAGGAGATATGAGTGTCATGGACTTTGGAAAGGTAGCTTCAGGCATTTTAGGCGCAGTCGCTCCCGTATTAGGCACAGCCATTGGCGGTCCTTTCGGAGGAATGGTAGCCTCAAAGCTTAGTGAGATCCTTCTGGGCAAGCCAGATGGATCAAAGGATGAGATTGAACAGGCTCTAGAGAAAGCCTCTCCTCAACAGCTTCTAGAGATCAAGAAGGCAAACAACGAGTTCCTTGTGAAGATGAAGGAGCTTGATGTCGATGTAGAGCGGCTTCACTCAGAAGACAGGAACTCTGCTAGAAACAGAGAGATCCAAGTACGTGACAAGATGCCAGCCATCCTTGGCATCCTGACCCTTGTGTCCTTCTTTGGATTTATTGGAATGGTCACGTTCTCTCCACTAGCTCGCGGAGCAGACATGAACTTCATCACGCTAGCTGTAGGTTGGCTTGGTGGAACAGCTAGTACTGTTGTTTCCTACTACTTTGGGAGTAGCAGCGGCAGTCAGATGAAGAATACAATCATAGCCAACAAGCTAGAAGAAGACAAAAAGAAGTAAGGTCTTCTTACTCTTTAGGCTTTTCCTCTTCAATTGTTTCAGTAGAAATGTCGTAGGACATATCTACTTCTTCAATGTCGTCGGACGCAGACATCTCTTCGGTGTCTTCATCCGGCGACATTTCTGTTTTGGAAGTTTCTTCATCTTCCGGAGACATGGAGAAGAAGCTGCACTTCATGAGGATACGCATGGCGCGTTCCTCTCCCAAGATCTCAAGGCTCCTGACGATGTCTTCCTCAAGATCCTTGATGCTTTTAGGGTTCTCTGTCTCAATGCCATCCTTGACTTTGGTGAGAAGCTCTAGAGCCTTTAGGGCGCTCTGAGTGTGGTTGTTGTTCTTGGCATACTCGTACTGCTTCTCAATCTCAAGGATGACATCGATGTCAGTGACGCCAGTGCTGTCCAGCTCTGCAATCCTAGCAATGATGTCTGGGTTCTTGAGAAGCTTGCTGCCAGTAACGCTAGCAGATATCTGAGAGTATCCGGCAGCCTTTGCCGAGGCTGTAGCGTTGCGCGTTACAAGGTAGTTACGTACAAACTTCTCATGCTTTTCCTGTAGCTGTGGCATGTCAAGCTGCTACCTTTGGAAAGTACTCTGAGTAGTACTCCTTTTTTCCGTGATACGACTTGTCGTATAGCTGGGAGATCAGAGTGTCCTTTCCGTGGAAGTGGATGGTCATGTCGATTTCCTTGTTGTCGAATAGACGCTCACAGTCCTGAGCTAGTGCTAGAAGCTCTCCAGTAGTCCAGAAGGACTTGCCGTGACACTCTACGGGAATGTACTTCTTTCTATCGTCTTCAAGCTTCTCATTCTTCATCTCTTCCGCCATATTTGGGATCGAAGCATCGAACCCAAAGAGATGAAACTGACGGAAGCCGACAATGTGAAACATGCCGATAGCTCTCATGGCAGAGCAAGTACCTCCAGTTACAAACGTAGTATCATCACCTAGATCAAGCTTTGTCTCGACGGTGAAGTTCTTTGGATTGGCGGCTTGCTGGACAGCCTCCGAAAAAGCATGCCAACCGTAGATGTTGTCTGTCTTCTCCATCAGAAGCTTTGTCACGCTTGTGTCGGTCATTGATGCCAGCAGGAACTTGGTCTCCTTTCGGATATCCTTGAATAGTTCAGTACGTACAATGCCGTGTGTAGACGTACCAGTAACTGGTCTTGGATCTAGGATCACGCAAGCATATGGAACAATCCCATTCTTTAGGAGAGTTGGGTAGCTATGCTTGACACAGATGATCTTTGAGTTGTGCTTCCTTGAGAGTTCCTTTACCTTCTCAAAGTCGGTGGACGGACCAGCAGAGACGATGATGGCATGCTCGTCATTGGTAGTGTACCTTCGCACAAACTTCCAATCCTTGATAAGCTTCATGTTCTCCTTGATGTTGTTAAGGATATACTCCTTTGGCATGCTGTCCCTTGGCTGGACAACAATAGGAACCATCATGACATCCTTGCGGATATCCTCAAGTTCCTTGTTGTTCAGAAGGACAACTAGATGGGTAATACCTCCACCTTTTACCTTGTCAGTTGAAGGCACAACAGCAATGCGCTTTCCTTCATCCTTAAGCTTCTTGAATAGCCTGTTAGTGCCTTGATGTTCTTCGCCCAAGATATTTCCATCAGCATCCTTTGAGAAGTAATCGTCAAACACGATGACTGGGACATTCTTCAGGTTCTCATAATCGGACACTACAGTAGTCTCGCTGTGACCACCGTCAATGTAGGCAAAGTCAATTGGTGGCAGATTTGCAACACTATTGGTTAGTGTTACCTTTGAGTCTCCCTTGTGGAGTTCACAGGTAAAGGCCTTGCCCTTCTCCTTCATCTTATCAGCAAACTGCATTAGACGCTCACGAATAGCGTCAATTGTGTTATGCCTCTTGGAGTTCAGTTCAACCTTGTCTAGTTCCTCCGTGGCCTCTTCGAAGAGATCATAGCCTGTGTAGTGAACGGCATCAAGCGTCTCAAAGGCAGCTAGGGACATCTCAATGGCCCTGCCACCGTTCCAAGTTCCAACCTCTACGATGTGAGCCTTCTTGCCGTCCTTCTTGCCTACGTACTGTCGGACTAGATCCGCAAGCTTCTTGTATCTACCGGCCTTGACATCTGGAGCTACTCCAGTTGGAGTGTCCTTAAGGTTGCCCTTGAAGTGTGTCATGTACTGGCTTAGGGGAGACTGTGCAAATGCTGCAAGCCCTACGGCATTGGCAGAAAGGTTTTGTACGTGTGCACCATGAGCTTGGTAGATCTTAAGGAGACGCTCAAATATGAAGCCATCATGCCATTCCCTGTAGGCTGTAACCTCTCCAATGTCATAGCAGCCACGAAGATCAGCCAGAAGAAATGGACTGACATTCTTGTTGAACATGTTGAAGGCAATAAAGGATGTCTCGCTGTAGTCAGCATCCTTTCGACCCAGATGAACAATGTCTGCATTTCTGGCTAGGATCTCTAGTAGCTTGTCCTTTGAGAACGGCTTTGTCGTAATAGTGTCGGCGTCAAGCCAGCACAGCCAGTTGCCGTGTTCCACAGTCTCATCGTACAGGGCATACTGCGTAAGCGCGTAGACCTTGTGGCACCACTTGACTGCATCCAGACGCCAGTTGTACGGAGTCTTTCCACCCATCGTGCCATCGTACGTCTTCATGCGATCACGGTAAGAAAGCATGGGCTTGACTAGATTGAGGTTCCTGTACTCAATCTTAGGTGAAGCTGGAAAATCATTTACTGTCTCAGGCGAGCAGTCGTGGAAGTACGCTACAAGCTTTAGATCATCCTTCCAGTTCTCTACGACAGAGAGCAGCATGTTCTTGGCATACTTCTTGAAACCTTCTTCGCTAAACGAAGTCACAAACGTAATCATGATTGCTTGTTCTCTCCCGCGTACGCTTTCCTTAGACGTTCCCATTCGTCTGCGTAAACACCGTCAATGTCTCTGGAAGGACGCCAGTTAGGATATACTGGACCTCCTGTTGTGAAGTGTACGATTGCTGGATCAATCGATGGGTCGGAATGACCATCAAGCCAATTCCACTTGTGGTCAAAGCCATGAATAAGGCTTTCGCCATAGGACAGATTGTACTGATCTGGGTCCGGCTTTCCTATGAATGGCTCGTCTAGCCAAGTAAAGCTGTGTAGCCAACTCCCAGTTCGGTAGTTGACGTTTGTAACATCAAGGGACTTGTTAGCTTCGTGGTTGCAGTTAAACATCATCAAGGATGACCAGTTCTTCCTGAAGTACCTTGTCTGTGCAGCTCCGTCCATCTTGACTTCAGCAGTAGGATTGTAGTCATGCTTGACGCATCCAATGGCTTTGTCCATTGGGAAAGTCTCAAATAGCTCAGCAATATCAGCGCGAGCGTACATGTCGCAGTCCATGAATAGGACTAGACCCTTGTGGTTCTCCAGATACGGCTTGTAGAAATGCTCAAAGATGACTGGTGTCAGAAATCTGGTAAAGCTGAACTCCGTAGAGAATGGCTTTCCGTCGATTACGTCAATGTTCTGTCCGTTGACCTTTTCGCTTTTTCTGTAGTACAGGGTTAGATCCCTAAGTTCCTTCTGGACAATAGGATGAATAATAAGCTTAGACTTTGAAAGCTTGTGCAAGGTACTCTTGAGTACGCTTGTGTAGATTGCCTCTTTTGGATCGTATCCAATGAGGACAGTGTAGGTATTAGACATCAATCACCATTTTGAATTAGACCTCACGTTATTGGTCTAAAGCCCTAACCAATTGCGACATGCTTTATTCATGTATGGCTGTGGCCTTGCTCACTTATCAGTTGATATCAAGCTTCTTTGCGTTCTTCTTTTCTTGATCGATGATATCAATCTGCACTCGTAGGAGACCATTCACGAACTCCGCTGATGTAGCCTTGGAGTTATGTGGAGTAGTGAACTTGCGCTTGAATGGTCTGCGAGCAATACGACGCTCAAAGTATACGTGTTCTAGATTGTGTCCTAGCGTGTCATCCCTTTCAACCGGATTGCCAGTGATAACGAGTCCCATATCGGTGACCTCAATATCAATCTCTTCTCGACTGAATCCAGCTAGGGCGAGTTCGACATAGAATGAATCTCCCTTTCGATAGATGTTGTAGGGAGGATAGGCTTCTTGATTTAGAGACAGTGGATTCATCATAGCCTCAATGTCGAAGTCCTTTAGAAGTCGTGTCAGCATAGTCTTATACCTCCTATTAGAGCGTATGTGGTTACGTTAGAAGCCCTTAGTCAAAGGCTTACTGGTGACGAAGACCCTTTTGAAGGCATCTTCGCCACCAATATATCCAATAGTCCTGTGAAAGTCAAGTCTTATTTTGTGAGGTCTACAATCTCACAGGCTCCGGAAGCGCAAGCTAGTGTCTGGGTTCCAGAGGTGCTGTCCTCCTTCTCGTAGAGGGATAGTGCAGACCAGTCAATTGTCGTTGGCATGTTCTTAAGCATTCTTGTGTAAGTCTCCTCATCGGTATCTTGATACGGTGCCTGTGGATAGATGTGATCATCGTGAGGAAGAAACGAGATACCAGAGCAGATGTCAAAGTTCTCATAGACCCAAGCACCAACAGCCATCCACTCATTGTCGCGTACGTTGATTGTCACTGACGGTTTATGCTCTGTCCAGTTAAGGGCGTACGTCTTCCATACCTCAAGCTGGTCAACAGCAGACATGTCCCGCCTCAGAACTGATCCTTCTGGAGCCTTCATCGGGAATGAGAACACGACAGTATCATTAGGATGGAAGACTTCGGGTTCATTGGGGATTCCGGAGTCCATCATTAGGCGAGTAAGTGGATCCTTGATGTCTCCACGGACAGTGCGGACGTAGTAGTCATTGTGCCGTGCGTGGATGCCGCTGGCAGCGTCAACAAGCTGGCTGACGGTGCCAGATGGCTTGATGCACGTGATAGCTGTCGATTGCTCAATGCCGAGAATCTCTGACCACTTCTTGTTGACTTCTACAGCGTAGTCACGAAGAGACTTAAGCGTCAAAGGATTTGGATTTGACGTTATAGGATTGTCCATAATTCCCGTAAGGGATACACCTAGAAGCCTTTCTTCCTTGGTGTTCTTCTGCCAAACCTTGCGTAGATACGGGAAGTTCACAAACGTAGACTGGATTGTTCCAAGGATGGTAGCATTACGGATCTTGACAAATAGATCATCAAACGTGTCGGTGCTACGGACAACAACTTCAGTCAAGTTACAGAACTGGTTGTTTCGCAGGATGATCTCACTGCAAGGATTTGTCCCAAAATCATGATTGGGATCCCTTCGACCATTACGTGCTACGTGTCTCTGTGCAGCATACCTAGCAAAGATACCACGTTCGCCACTCTTGCTTTCCACAAGAGATAGCCATTCTTTCATAAATGAAGTCATGACTGGCTTGTCGGTGTACACAGCAGAGTTGTTGGCTAGAGTACGCTGTGGGTTGGACCTCCACCACTCTCCGCTCTTGCAAACACGCATACGCTCGTCAGAGAGATCTGACAGTGAGATCATTGCAGATCGACGTACACCACCAACCACTACGACATCACCAATCTTGCACATGATGTCGTGACACTCAATCGAGTTAAGCTTCCTGCCACTAGCTTTCTTGAAGATGTCAACGACAAATGAGAATAGCTGGTTCAGAGGCTCTGGACCGCTAGCCCTGCCACCAAAGGTCTTCAAGCGAGAACCAGCAGGGCGGATCTTGGACAGATCCCAAGATGGGATTTCGCCGCTGTAGAGCATGGCGATAAGCTTTCGAAGAGCTTTTGCCCAGCCTTCCTTTGAGTCATGGACAACGATGACATCGTCGGATGTAAACATCTTGTCCGGTACTTCTGGAAGGTTGTTGATGGCTTCAGTCTCGACTGAGAAGCCGACACCAGTACCACATAGAAGGATGAACATGGCTTCATCAAAAGACTTGATGTCGTCTACAGCCAAGTAAGAGCAGTTGTACCCACAGGTGTTGTCTCGCTCTAGAGCAGGACCAGCAGTCATCAGCATTCGCATCGATGGCATTACCTCCAGATTGAAGATTGCCTCGCGTAGAATGCTGACTGTTTCTCCGCTATTCTTGCCGAGAACTGGACGAACGACATTGTCAATATATCGATCAACGGTCTCTGCCCAAGTCTCCCTTCGGTTCTTGTCCTCCAGCCATCGTGCATAGCGGCTTAGAGCGATAAACGTCTGGTAATCTGTTGGCAAGTACTGTGGCTCGTTAGAGCGATCCTTCTGCTGCATGGCTGGTATGTCCTCAAATAAAAGATGGTTGAAGAGACAAAAATCCCGTCTGGGATCAATGGCTTATCGCTCAAAGTTCCCAGACGGGATGATGTATGTGTTCGTGTGTACTGGTTAACTTAGGTAGGCTTGTCTTTAGTTTCAACCCTGTTATCGTGGATCGAAAGCATAATGATCGCATAGTGAAGGATCTTTAGCAAGTCCTTCCTGTTGTACCCGTCCTTGCGACCATACCGCTGCCAGTACTTGAGGATGCTGCCCATGCAGAATCCTTCGCCATACCCACTATCGATCATGATCTCCGTTGCTTGCATCTTGCTCTTGGCATAGTGAGCGGAGTACGTTGAGTCAATGTACTCTTTTAGCTCAGCAATATGCTTTGCCTCATTGTACTTATACACAATGAAGTCAGAAGATAGATCTGGATAGAGCTGTGTTTCATCCGTGGATGAAGGGATGTTGACGTTGTACTTTACTTGTGGATCGTAGAGATACATTGGCCCCTTCATGTCATTGATGTATGGGTCATAGATTACATCGCCAATCTTGAACTTGTCAATCATTAAGGACTGTGTTGATTCGTTTCCTGACATACTTGATCTCCTTTGTCTTTATGACCTTGAATGCAAATGATCGCACAAATTGTGGCTCAAGTCCAGCCATGTCGCATACATCGACAAAGTCTTGACAAGTGACTCCTACGGAAGAGAAGAACCAAGCTTGTGCCTGTGAACGAGCCAAGGCTTCTTCCTCTGGCTCATTTTCATAGGCTGGCTTTGTAGCATCAAGAAGTGCTTGAAGGATTACCGTACGGAAGAGGATCAACTCCTGTGGGGTTGATGGTCCGTACGAGTCAAGTCTTAGGGCTTCTCCGAGGCTTTGAAGGCTTTCTCTTCTTTTCTCTTCCATTGGTTTTCTCTGCGACCTTGTACAGTCTTACTGTATCTAGACTATTGCGCTTCTTCTTAGACCACTGCTTTAGTGTTTCTACGTCCTTTGCATCACAGCATTCAAAGCCGTGCTTTTTACACCAGTCCTCGTATGTCGTGGGAGAGTTCTTGTGTAGCTTGTTCTTCTTGTTGCCAAAGACAAAGTGGACACCGAGATCTGGATAATTGTACTTGAGCAGTAGATGCTTCTTCCTGTCTTGTGCAGTGAAGTAGCCCTTCACCTCAATGAGGATACCGTTGTCGAGTACAAAGTCTGGAGTGTACTTATGGTCTTCTGGAATAGTGCTGTAGAGGATCTTGATGGGTTCAAACTTTGCGCCAATAGCATTGGCAATAAACGCAGCACTTACTTTTTTCTCAAGTCCAGATCTAAAGATCATGTTTCAAAGACCTCCTCTACGTCAGGAGTGCTTGCCACACTAGTGAGATAGCGAACACCATTGCTGTACTTGAATGCTCGGAGACCGGCACCGTTGTTGGAAGATGACCAGCAGTGCTTCTTGAAGTCGCAGAACGAGCATGCAGGGGCTAGCTTCATGTTTCCACTCTTGCCATCTGGTACTGGGTCATGGCAGTGCTTTGGTGGTACTGGCATGTCAATAATGCGCTTGAGATCTACGATCCTCTTTGAGGGATCGATACGCTCACGCTTGTGGACTTCGTGGAAGTGGATCTCTCCAGATACCTTGTCGATTGCCACGAAGCCAGCACGATCATGCTTCCCAGCAAACGCATAGGACGAGATCTGGGCAATGTACCCAAACGGATCGTCCATTGCCAGTGAGCCATCCTTGAACTTCTTGAAGCTGTGCGGTGAGGCAGACTTGAAGTCTACTAGCGTACCATCGACAACAGCGTCTTGGTGACCCACTACACCTTCAACTGAAAGTTCATCCTGCTGCTCAGTTACATCGTGTCCTGAAAGCTTTGAGAGCAGGACTAGAAGATGCTCAAGGATATCGCCATACAGGAACTTGATATGTGTAGGCTTTGTCAGAGGTTCCTTTGGTGCGCCGTTTAGTTCATACCAGATCTTCCTATCCGGTTGACCAACCATAGACAGTCGAAGATATGGTGCGCCCCTCTTGCGCGTAAGAGAGGAGATGACAGAAGCTCGGACTCCTTCTAGGAATGCGTCGATTGCCTTATCGTCAATCTGCACATCGTTGCTCTCGTCAAACAGACTGTAGATGTCTTCGACAAGAGTATCGATAGTCTTCTTGTTGTTGTAAGCTTCTGTCATCTCAAAGGCTCCTTAAGCTGCCTGTCGCGTCATCGACGCTGGATTGTTGATCTCATGATCAAGCTTAAGATACGAAAGCTTGATGCGAGCCTGTTCCGGATTGACAAGCTTGTAGCGAGTGTACCTCTCTCCGGTATCTGACTTTGCAGTTACCGACATGATCTCTACACCCCACTGACGGAGACGAGAGATCGTGGCCGTTAGGTTCTCACATAGACCCTTTTCGATTGCCGTTTTGCGCGTAACTCGATTGCGACGAAGAAGTGCCATTAGAACTCGGATCTCGTTAGTCATTTGAACTTCTCTCCTTTTGTATGTGTATTTCATTTGCTTGTGCCAGTCGGTCCCTCTCCACACCCGACAAGCGAATGTCATCCAACGATATGATGACCCCTTGTGTGTATTACTTATCAGAACGGAATGTCATCGGCCACAGCGTCTGAATCCTTCTTCGCACCAACGGTATAACCACCGTGAATGACATCAAAGCCGTCGTCCTTGCCGCCACCGTATGGCACAAGCTCCACAACCTGAACCTTGACTAGGTCAGCAGAGCGACCCTTCTTGCCACGAACGGTGTACTCGTATGGCTGGTACTTGACGTTGACTACGCTGCCATTGCCAATCAGATCCCCGTTCCAAGGGTTCTTGGCTGCGTCGATGACCTCTGGAGCCTGACGAGGCGAGCCATCACGCTTGGTAACCTTGCGCTTGATGGTCACGAAGTCACCACGGTTGTCGTTCTTGTTCTTGATGACAAGACCATCAGCAGCAGCCTTCTTCTTGTTTGTCTCGTCAAGAGAGACATCAAGAGACCAGCATGGCTCAAACGTAGTGTTTGGGGTAATCAGCGAAGCCCAATGAGCCTTGCCAGAGATGATCGTGTACTTGTTGTTGGTAGTAGCCATTTCCTTATCTCCTTCTGAAACATATGCCAAGCCAAGTTATCTTGGTTGGATGGATACTCTATCAAGTCATCTTTAGACTGTCAAGAGCTTTCTTTGTATCAAGTAGATCCTTCATGTCCTTTAGCTGACTGATCTTTACATTATACATGTCAGTCTTGGCTGTAAAGTTGTTTGAAGGATCAAGTTCACCCTTCTTTATGAACTGTGCTGCATCAAAGTACTCCTTTTTTGGAAGGTATCCGAGAAGCCATCCGACAGAGAGATCGGACTTCACGCGAGTGAAGACGTAGTAGGTACACTTCTGCTTGATGTTGAATGCGGATATGGTGCAGTCGTAATCAAGCTTTGGAGGCCAACCA
>Ga0075472_10000116_pt1 | contig 31032 bp, 38 predicted proteins | sample DEB19_08_DNA_3_FD_77014 | JGI IMG/M metagenome (GOLD analysis project Ga0075472, IMG submission 77014) | Aqueous microbial communities from the Delaware River and Bay under freshwater to marine salinity gradient to study organic matter... | ecosystem: Environmental > Aquatic > Marine > Coastal ...
AGGTCCCGTTTTTACAAACCTGCTTTTAGCGGATGAAATCAACAGAGCCCCGGCAAAAGTCCAAAGTGCGCTTTTGGAAGTCATGCAGGAGATGCAGGTTACTATCGCAAACGAAACATTTAAACTGACCCCTCCTTTTTTGGTTATAGCCACACAAAATCCGATTGAACAGGAAGGTACTTATCCTCTTCCCGAAGCACAGCTTGACAGGTTTATTATGAAAATAAACGTAACGTATAACACTTTAGAAGAAGAAATTTTAATAGTAAAAGCGCAAAACTCGCAAGAACCGGAGCAAGTCGCAACGATAGAAGATATTTTAAACCTGCAAAAACAGTTAAACAACATTCATATGGATGAAGAACTTTTAAAATATATCGCCAAAATAACTCACGCAACAAGAGAACCTCAAAAATACGGTGTAGAAACCGCAGAATATATAGAATACGGAGCAAGTCCGAGAGCCACGATAGCCATGTACAACTGCTCCAAAGCATACGCCATGATACAAAATAAAGACTATGTAACCCCGCTTGATATTATAAAAGTGGCAAAAGACGTTTTAAGACACAGAATTATTTTAAATTATAAAGCGGAAATCGACGAAGTAACAGTAGATAAAGTAATCAACGACGTAATCAAGGCGATTGACATACCATGAAAACAAACGCGATAATAATCAAAACAAAAAAAAGAATTTTCGGAAACCTGCTTGGGAGAAACCTGTCCAAATTCAAAGGTAGCGGCCTTGATTTTAAAGAATTCAGGGAATACGTATACGGAGAAGATTCTAAAAAAATCGACTGGAAAGTATCCGCTAAAATAAATAAACCTCTTGTAAAAGAATACGACGAAGAGAGGGAACTTAGAATCATCATTGCCGTTTTAAAAAGCGGAACACTCTATTTCGGAAGCAGAAAACTAAAAACAGAACTGATTGCGGAAATCATCGCCACTTTGGGAATAGCCGCACTTGAAGAAGACAATAAAATAGAATGCCTCTTTCTTGGAAAAAACAAAAAAATTTTCAAACCCACCAAAAACAAAAAAAGCGTATATTCTTTCGTGGAATATACATTAAAAACCGAATATTTAGAAGAGGACTACACACAAAAAGATATCGATTTTTTAAACAGTTTTAAAAAGTCCCTTCTTTTCATAATCGGGGATTTTTTAAAGCCTGTTGAAATTAATACGCTAAAACACGAAACATACATAATAAACGTAAGAGACAGATTTGAAGAAGACCCTAAATTCAAAGGATATACGGAAATAGTCGACCCTGTCAATTTAAATTCCATAAACGTTAATTTTACAAATTCAACCGTTAAAAAATTAAAAAAACATATCAATAAAATAGATAAGGCTCTTATAACACAGTGTAAAAAACATAAAATCCCTTATACAAAAATTTATACCGATGAAGAGCCTATTCATAAACTAATAAAGCTCGTGAGGTAAAGATGGATCTTCTAAAACAACTAAAAGATATAAAACCGAATGCGGAAATTATAGATTATCAGTTTTATATTTTTATTTTTTTAGCGGTTTTGGCTTTTGTTTTGATAATTTATTTAATTTTTAAATTTTTCAAAAACAAAAGACCAAACCCTTATTTAATAAAATTAAAAAACCTTGATTTTTCCGATTCTAAAAAAACGGCCTACGGATTTACCGAATACGCCAAATATTTCCTTAACGACGAAAACAGAAAGTTTTATGAAGAAATAGTAAAAGAGCTTGAAAAATACAAATACAAACCGAAAGTGGATAACTTGGAGAGTGAAACAATCAACAAAATAAAAAAATTTATCGGGGATTTAAAATGAGCTTCGAATATCCTCTGTTTTTAATAATTCCTGTTTTATATTTAATATTAAAATATTTTTTCAGCTCCGAAGATGACAGAATCATTTTTCCAAACGCTCATATTTTTCAAAAATCCAAAAACAGGTTTTCTCTTTTGGAATTTTTTATTATTTTCTTTTTATCCGTAGCTTTAGCATCTCCGGTAAAAAGTAAAATCATCACAAACACCCATAAAAAAGGTTACAATATCGTAATAGACCTTGATACAAGCGGATCTATGGCCGAATTTAACAAAATCGACGCGGCTAAAGCCGTGAGTTTGGATTTCGCCAAAAAAAGAAAAAACGACGCGTTGGGACTTGTCGTTTTCGGGAATATCGCATACATAGCATCGCCCCTTACATTTGATAAAAAAACGTTTGAAGATATATTAAAAAGAATTTACGTATCAATCGCCGGAGGAAAAACCGCCATATACGATGCGCTCTTTTTATCATCAAACCTTTTTAAAAACGCAAACGGTGAAAAAATAATAATTTTACTTACAGACGGAATGGACAATATGAGTATTACACCTCTTGATGTGGTAATAAAAAAACTAAAAAAAGAGCATATAAAGGTTTACTCAATAGCAATCGGTGGAGATGCGGATTTGAGTGTACTTAAAAAAATATCGAAAGAAACAAACGGTAAATTTTATATAGCATCTTCACTTGAGGATTTGAAAAAAATTTACAGCGATATCAATAAACTGACAAAATCCAATATAAAATCAAATATACAGATATTAAACGAATACTATTTTTCCTATCCACTGTTTTTAGCACTGATACTGTTTTTGATATATCTATACCAATATAGGAAAAACATATGGAATTTCTAAATTTATATGCGTTTTTAGCATTTTTGGCAATACCTGTTTTCTTTTTGGTAAAAAGTAAAAACCTTCCTTTTTCAAAAGAAGTGGCAAAAAAAATTGTCCTAAAAGGTAAAATATCCAAAAAAATTAAATTTTATTTATTGATTGCAGGCTATGTTTTATTCGTTTTGGCTCTGGCAAGACCTATTATAAACAACGGATACATTACCATCAAAGCCCCTGTGCAAAATCTTGTAATATCACTGGATATAAGTCTTGAAATGGATAAAAAAGACTTGTACCCGAACAGACTTGAATTCGCCAAAACAAAAATCAAAACACTTCTTAAACTTTTAAACGCACAAAACACGGCTTTGATTTTATTTGATAAAAACTCATACCTGATATCGCCTCCGACCAAAGATTACTCTTCTCTTGCGTATCTTCTTGACCATACAGACGTAAAAGATTTAAAAAGAACGCCCACAAGCGATATCGAAAACATGATAGCGTCTGCTAAAAATTTGGTTAAAAATCCGAAAATCGTTATTTTTACTTCCAATCCGTATATACCTAAAAGTAACAATATTTTCGTATATTTCTGTTCAAAACAGCCTTTAGAGGGTGAAAATATATTTAATGCAAGTTATTCAAACGAAAATCTTAAACAGTTAGCCAAATTGTTAAACGCCAGCAAAAGTAAAGAAATCAAAATCAAAGACAAAACCGAACTTTTCTATTATCCTTTGGCAATGGGTATCCTGATTTTATTTTTTGTGATATTCTTTCCAATTAGGAGAATCAAATGAAAAAACTTTTGATATTTTTATTTGTTGTAAATCTGTTTGCTTTTGATTATTTTACGATTAAAAAAGCGGATGAATTTTATAAAAACAAACAATATCTCCTCGCAGCCGAAGAATATTTGAAACTAAATTCACAAAAAGCCCTTTACAATGCCGCAAACGCATACTATAAAGCCGGAAGATACAAAAAGGCCATCGCTCTTTACAATAAAATTAACAAAAAAGATTTACAATTTCAAAAATATTATAATCTCGGAAACGCTTATGCACTTAGCGGAGAATATATAAAAGCAATCGAATCATATAAAAAAGCGCTTAAAATAAAAAAAGACAAAGATGCCGAATATAACTTAAAAGTTATTGAAAAATTATTGAAAAAGCAAAAAAATAAAAACAAACAAAACAAAAACAACAAACAAAATAAAAAGAACACCAAAAACGGCAATAAAAAACAAAACAACAAAAAACAGAACAAAAAAAATAAACAGCAAAACAACAAACAGAATAACCAAAACAAAAATCAAAACAAGCAAAACAAAAAAACAGATAAAAAACAAAACAACAGCAAAGATGAAAAAGCGAATAAAAACAAAAAACCTTTCAATAAAAAAATAGAAAAAAAAGAATTCGTAAAAACAAAAGAAACAAACACAAGCGATATCAGAATGAAATTTTACGAAAAACAGATAAAATCTCTTAAATTCAATACATTGCTAATACCACTTAAAGGAAACGAATGAAAAAATTATTTTTACTTTTAATACCAATATTTATACTGGCTTTTGTAAATGTACATGTTAATAAAAAAACCGTATATCCGGGTGAAGAAGTTGTTTTTACTATCGAAGCTGCCGGTAACGATATAAAATTCCCTTCCATTAAAGATATTGAAGGATTCCGTGTACAAGGAACCGCAGTAACTCAAAACATTATGATTCTTAACGGAAATATGCAAAAAAGCGTTTCAAAAAGCTATATATTTTTTCCGACAAAAAGTGTAACGATTCCTTCGTTTGATGTAGAAGTTGACGGTAAAACATACAAAACAAAACCCGTAAAAATAACCGTTACAAAACCTAAAGAGAGTAAAAACGGAGATTTTAAACTAAAATTATCGGTAAATAAAACAAAGGTTTACATAGGAGAGCCGGTAATATTCAATATTCAGTTTTTCCAAAAAGAAGGCACATCTCCGCAAAGTATAGAAATACAAAAACCGAACTTTAATGATTTTATTACAAAACAGATTTCAAAAAAAGAATACGCCAAAGACGGATTTAACGTAACACAATATTCTTTTTTACTTATTCCACAAAAAGCCGGAAATTATAAAATAGGACCTATATTGGCGAAAGTGGGATATTTAAGTAAAGAAACACCTTTTAACGATCCGTTTTTTAATCTTGTAACGGCATCGTTAAAGTATACAAACATATTTTCAAACGAAGTCGACATTAATGTATCGGCAATACCTCAAAATAGTGTATATGGAAAATTTAAAGCAAAATTCAGTGCTGATACAACGGAAGTTCAGGCCAACGAACCGGTAAAAATAACGCTTACAATAAAAGGTTGCGGAGACTTTTATGACTTACCGGATTTTAAACTCAACATTCCAAAAGCAACTATATATGAAAATTCCCCGAACATAAAAACTTATATAAAAAACGGCAAACTTTGCGGTACATACACAAAAGAATTCACTGTAGTTTCAAATAATGACATAGTCATATCTCCGATTGAATTTAAAGCATTTGACGGAAAATTATATGATGTAAAAACAAATAAACTTTTTATTACTGTACATAACAAAAACATTAAAAAAAATATCGTTCAAAAAGAAATTAAACAAAAAATAATTTATAAAACTAAAACAAATTATATTATGATGATTCTTATTTTTGTTATAGGAATAATTGTAGGAATATTGTTTACCTATCTAATTAAGCTGAAATTACCCGGAAACGACGATTTGATTAGAAAAATCAAAAAAGCAAACGAAAAAGAACTGTTTAATATTCTGTTGGAATACTCTTATAATCCTGAAATAGAAAAAATCTTAAAAGATTTAGAAGAAAACATTTACAACAACAAACAAAATAAAATTAATAAAAAAGAAATAATTAAAATAATCAAAAGAATAATAAAAAAATAATTTTTCCCATTTTTTGGCCTCTTTTCTCTTGACATGAAATAATTTTTTACCTATAATTTCAGTCCACAACGACAAGTTGTGAAAGAAAAGCTGACCCGTTAGCTCAGTCGGTAGAGCATCTGCCTTTTAAGCAGAGGGCCGTTGGTTCGAATCCAACACGGGTCACCATCTGTCCCCTTCGTCTAGGGGTCTAGGACACCGCCCTTTCACGGCGGCGACAGGGGTTCAAATCCCCTAGGGGACGCCATTAAAGTCTTAGACCATGGTCGCTTAGCTCAGTTGGGAGAGCACCAGCCTTACAAGCTGGGGGTCGCAGGTTCGAGCCCTGCAGCGACCACCATTAAATGTGGAGCCGTAGTTTAGCTGGTTAGAATGCCGGCCTGTCACGCCGGAGGTCGCGGGTTCGAGTCCCGTCGGCTCCGCCATTTAATTTTACACACTTCAGTGTCTGTCACCATTTTCTTGAATTATTAACTTTCCAATCCTTAACACAATAGTATGATTTCTGCCGTACTTTATATCTCTTTTAATATGTTGTTTTTTCATACACAAACTACTGAAACTGTTGTTTTTATGTATATTCGTAACAGGATTTATAAATGATTTTTATAACTTACATAATTACTCCTAATTTAAGCAATGTTTAAGAAATAAATGATATATTTCTAATTACAAATACTAATTAAAAAGGAGCTAGTATGGCAGTAAAAATTACTGATACTTGTATTAACTGTGGGGCATGTCTTGACGAATGTCCAGTAGAAGCAATCGTAGATGATAGCGAAAACCCAACTGGTGAAGAAATTTACTACGTATATCCTGATAAATGTGTTGAATGTGTAGGATATTATGACGAACCTGCATGTGCAGCTGCATGTCCAACTGAGGGATGTATTGTATGGGATGAGTGTAAAGAAGGACAAACTTGTGCAGAAAATAGAGGTGAACCAGGAGAACCTGTAATCGAATAATCCTTTCACCCTCTTCTTTTTTCTTCAAATTTTGATATAATTCCTCTCTAAAAACTCAAGGAGAGAAAATATGGAAAAAACTCTTTCAATTATTAAACCGGATGCTGTAGCTAAAAATGTTATTGGTAAAATTATTGACAGATTCGAAAGCAACGGGCTTAGAATAGCTGCAATGAAAAAAATTAAATTAACAAAAGAAGATGCAGGTAAGTTTTACGAAGTTCACAAAGAAAGACCATTTTACAATGATTTATGCGAATATATGAGCAGTGGTCCTGTTGTAGTTATGGTTCTTGAAGGTGAAAACGCTGTAGCTAAAAACAGAGAGTTAATGGGAGCTACAAACCCTAAAGAAGCAGCACCTGGTACAATCAGAGCGGATTTTGCAGAAAGTATTGAAGCAAATGCTGTTCACGGAAGTGATTCACTTGAAAATGCAAAAAAAGAAATCGCATTTTTCTTTGCTGAGAGGGAGATTGTATAATTGGAAATTAATAAAAGTTTCCAAGGGCTGGAGTTAAAAGCCAAAAGCAATAAGTTAAAAGACGGTACATTTATTATTGAAGGAAAACTTCAGGGAAATGTTGAAGTTGAGTGTATTAAATGTTTAAAAACGTTTAATAGAGAAGTGAATGAAGATGTTAAATTTAAAATTGTCAAACCGCCTTACAAAGGCTTTGATGAAGAGTATGATATAATCGAAATGGAAAAATTTGATCCGACAGAGCTGTTAAAAAGCGAAGTTGAATCAATAAAAAACGATTATAATATATGTAATGAATGTAAAACTGAAGAATTTAACAAAGAATTTTAAGGAGAAACAATGGCAGTTCCAAAGAGAAGAAACTCTAAAACAAGAGGAGCGAAGAGAAGAACACATTACAAAATCAAACTAAGTTCTGTAATTAAATGTTCAAACTGTGGTGCTTACAAAAGACCTCACAGAGTATGCCCAAGCTGCGGTGAGTATTAATGAGAATAGCAATTGATGCGATGGGTGGGGACTTCGGTCCTGCGCCAATTATTGAAGGTGTTGCAAGAGCACTTGAAAAAAAAGATTTCACACCTTATTTAGTAGGTAAAGAAGAGATAATAAAAGAATTATTACCTAAAAAATACCACTCACGTGTTAGATTTATAAATAGTGACGACGTTATAGGAATGCATGAAAGTGCAACAGAAGCATTAAAAAGAAAAGAATCCACTATTTATAAGTCTATCGAACTTTTAAAATCAGGGGAAGTAGAAGGGGTTGTTTCTGCGGGTCATAGTGGTGCAAGTATGAGCTTAGCTACTCTCAGACTCGGAAGAATCAAAGGTATCAAAAGACCTGCAATCGTTACATTTATGCCTACAATAAAGAAAAAATATTCTCTTGTTCTTGATGTAGGAGCAAATGTTGACTGTGATGCTTATAATTTATATCAATTCGCTTTAATGGGTGAAGTATACGCTAAAGTGGTTTTAAACACTCCAAACCCTAAAATCGGTCTTTTAAGTAACGGTGAAGAAAAAAGTAAAGGTAACTCTGTTACAAAAGAAGCATATACGCTTATGGAAAATTTTGACAACTTTATAGGAAATGTAGAAGGCGGTGATATTTTCAAAGGTGATGTTGATGTTATCGTAACAGACGGTTTTATAGGTAATATTGTACTGAAAACCAGTGAAGGTGTAGCAGACACCATCGGAAAACTTATTAAAGAAGAAATAAGAAATTCAGGTATATTACAAAAAATAGGCGCTCTTCTTTTAAAACCTGTATTCAAAGGTCTTAAAAAAGCAACTGATTATGCTGAGTACGGAGGTGCTCCGTTACTCGGAGTAAACGGATGTGTTATAATTAGTCACGGAAAAAGTAACTCAAAAGCAATAAAAAATGCAATATTTCAAGCCATGAAATATATCGAGAATGATGTTACTAATAAAATACAAGAGTCATTAAAGGTTCATTAATGTTTGCTAAATTCACAAGTATAGGTGCATATGTCCCTGAAAAAATTTTAACAAACAAAGATTTGGAAAAAATAGTAGATACAAACGATGAATGGATTACAAAAAGAACAGGTATCAAAACAAGACATATTGCTGAAGAAGAAGTAACAAGTGATCTTGCATATAAAGCTGCTCTTGACGCACTTAAAAATGCAGATATGAAACCTGAAGATATTGATATGATCATAGTTGCGACTATTACTCCCGATTATTTCACTATGCCTTCAACCGCCTGCGTAGTAGCTGAAAAACTTGGTATCGTAAGGCCGGCTGTTGATATCAGTGCGGCATGTACAGGATTTATATATGCTCTTGCACATGCTAAAGCTTTTATAGAAAGCGGTATGTATAAAAACGTACTTATTATAGGGGCCGAGACACTCAGCAAAATTGTAAACTGGAAAGATAGAACAACATGCGTATTATTCGGTGACGGTGCAGGCGCTGCTATTATTAGTGCAACCGATAACAAAGAAGAAGCTATTATTGATATAGATATAAATGCTGACGGAAAATTTCAAGACTTTTTAATCACTCCTGGAAGAGGTGTTAAACTTGGATGCGATACCGACAGAATTTGGCTTGAAATGAAAGGTAACGAAACATTTAAAGTAGCGGTTAAAACACTTTCACAATCAGTCAGAGATATATTAAACAGAAACAATATGACAAGTGATGATATTGACTGGTTTATTCCTCATCAGGCAAACTACAGGATCATAGACGCTGTTGCAAGAGCAATTAAAATGCCTGAAGAAAAATCTGTGTTAACTGTTCATAAATACGGAAACACATCTTCGGCTTCTATTCCGATGGCAATAAATGATATGTATAAAGTAGGTAAACTAAAAAAAGGCGATATTATGCTTCTCGACGCATTTGGCGGAGGCTTTACCTGGGGAAGTGCTTTAGTCCCTTTCAATTAATTTTTTTTCACAGCTTTCAATAGCCGTTAATACATTGTCTTCAAGTTCAGGCACATGTGAAAAAGCAATTTCAAAAGAAACTTTTATTCCTTCATAATCGGTATTTTCTAATTTTTCTCTTATTCTTCTAACTATTTTATCAGTAATTTCTAAATTATTAAACGTTAAAATTTTAAACCTATAGCCCATACGAAATACAAAATCAATTTCTCTGACACACTCTTTAATTGCATCGGCATAAGTTTTAATTATTTCATTTATTTTTTCCGCTCCATAAAATCCTTCAAGAATATTCATATTTTTAAGTTCGACAAAAATTATGCCCAAAGGTTTATTAAATTCATTATATTCTTCTAACAAAACATCAAAATATTTTTGATTAAAAAGCCCTGTTAACGGATCTTTTATTACAATATCGGCTATTTTTAAACTTAATGTTTTAAAAGAAATTTCTCCTAACAACTCCTCATTTTCATTAACTATTGGTATATGTTTTAATTTATGACTTCTCATAAAATAATATGCATCCAAAATATTTGTTTTTATAGATAACTTTTTAAGCTGTTTCGGGTTTTTATTAATATATTCTTCTATACTCATTGAGAGTAAATTTTTCATAAATATCTCTAACATATCTGTACTTGTAAAAATATATATAGGCTTTTTATTCCTTACGACATAAAATGTTGATGAATCACACTTATACATATAAGCAATCAAATCCGCAAGAGTTTTTTCTTTTAAATCTTCTATATCTTTGTAACAAACCTTTTCAAGATAATTTTTAAGCGTCATTTTTTTGCCTTTATACATTTTGCAATATTTTATTGTAGCATAGTTTTAAACTTTATGCTATAATTTCATCTCAATTCGTAAAAGGAGAAGCTATGCCTAAAATGAAAACAAACAGAGGGGCAGCTAAAAGATTCAAAGTTAAAAAAAGTGGTAAAATTAAAAGAGGTGCGGCATACAGAAGCCATATCCTAACTAAAAAATCACAAAAAAGAAAAAGAAACTTAAGAGCCCCTAAATACGTAGATAGCACAAACATCAAAGCAGTAAGAGAACTACTGGCTATCTAATTTAAGTGAAGAAGCGGCAAAGTAGGCAAAAAGCCTCACGCTATTGTAGCGTCAAGTTGCAAAGTTGCACGCCAAATTGACAAGGAGATAAAATGAGAGTAAAAACAGGAACAGTTAGAAGAAAAAGACATAAAAAAATATTAAAAATGGCAAAAGGCTTCTACAGTGGTAGAAGAAAACACTTTAGAAAAGCTAAAGAACAAGTTGAAAGAAGTTTAGTATACGCTTTTAGAGACAGAAAACAGAAAAAAAGAGATTTCAGAAAATTATGGATTATTAGAATTAATGCGGCTTGTAGATTAAACGATATCAGTTATTCAAGATTTATCAATGGTCTTAAAAAAGCAAATATTGATTTAGATAGAAAAATTCTTGCTGATTTAGCAATGAATGAACCTGAAGTTTTCGCACAAATCGTAGAAAAAGCAAAAGCGGCTTTATAATCCCATATTTTCCCTTTTTGGGGATTATTATAAATCAAATAATATAGTGCCTGTCACCATATAAATTGGGTTGGATTTATTTCTTAGAATTTTTATGTTTAAGCGATTTTTAAACATATTTCATTATTGTTATATAATATTTGTTCCAAGTAAAAAAATTCCGAAATAGTGGAGCAAAAGGTGACAGACACTTTATTAGAGATCTTCAAGGTCCCCAGACACCTGCGGCACAGGATGATAAGAGGTGCTCTGCTCCCTTCCGGGCCTGAAGCGTTGCCTCTTACCACCCTTGCACAGGGCTGAGGATGCGAAATTATATCAAAAATTCATTCTTTTTCCAATAAATCAATCTTTTTTTCCATAATATAATGATATACACTCAGCAAGCCCAAAGCCGGTGCAAAAAGATTTACTAATGGAATAAAATTTAAAAAAACACTTATAATCGAAAAACCCCATATAAATTTATTATTGATAGTTATTTTTTCACCTATTATAGAAAAAACAGTTTCAAATAAAGCATTTTTAATAATAAAAGCCCATAATCCAACAATAATAAAAATATTTAAAAAAGGTACAAATAACAATGGATATAAAATCACAAGAGCAATTAAAAATAAAACAAAATCTCTTAAAAGTATATATAAAATTTTTATTTTAGAAAAATTACTTGAAATTTCAATAAAAGGATATTCTTCTTCTATTAATTTTAAAATCACTTTTTCGCTTAATAACAAAAAGCTAAGATACATACTTACAATATAAAAAGAATAAAATATAAAAACCGCCAACACAGTAGAAACAGCCTCTTCTATACTTTCAAAAGGAAATATTTTAATTAATTTTTCTAAATACCCTAATATCTCTTCTTTATAATACATAAAAATAACCAACCAAAAAATTGCAAATAAAAAAGCAACGACTATAGAAAAAATCTTCTTAGATAAAAAATTATTAAATAATGTAAAAAAAACACCAATAGAGATCAATACGGCCTGTAGCCATAAAATCATAAAAATAAACTCAGCCCCGGCATTTTGAACAAACTTAAACGGTAATAAATTAATCATAAAATTAGTAAAATTTATCATATAATCCCATAAAAACATTCCAAGAACCATCCATACAACAGCCCAAAATATACCGTTTATTAAAGATAGTCTACTGATTTCTTTTTTAGTTAGATCTTTAAAAGATTCAATTATCGAATATAAAAACTCCATTTTAAACCTTTTTATAAATTAATTATGTATTATTATAACTCTTTTAAATTAAAAAATTAGATAAAAAAAGAAGATTAGAAGTAGATTTTTGCCACTACTCTTCTGTTTTGAGCTTTTCCGTCAGGAGTATCGTTTGAAGCTACGGGATTTGCTTCTCCATACCCTTTATATGATAATCGATCTTTACTTATCCCTTGCTTAATAAGTACTTCGTATACTGCTTTAGCTCTTCTTTCCGATAGTTTTTGATTATATTCTGCAGAACCTTTAGAATCAGTATACCCCTGAATTTCAGCTTTATATGCAGGATTTTGTTTTAAAAACTCAGCAAATTCTTCTATTTTTTTCATAAACTGAGGTTTTATATCAGCACTATCATTATCAAATGTAATACCAAAATCATATGTCATAGCACATCCGTGCTCATCAACTACAACACCCTTAGGGGTATTTGAACATTTATCTAAATAATTTGGTACGCCGTCTTGGTCATCATCAAGAGGACATCCGTTTACATCGACACTGACACCTGCCAGAGTATTCGGACATTTGTCAAGACTATCATATACACCGTCTTTATCACTATCAAATTGACAACCGTTTTTGTCAACTTTCACCCCCATAGGAGTGTTCGGACATTTATCCATAGCATCAATAATTCCGTCATTATCACTATCAAGCACTTTTTCTACATTTTTTTGCACAATCTTTTTTTCAGCACCAAAATTATAAGCAATTCCAAATAAAACACCATAGTGGTTATCATTATTACCAAAATCCCTTAATCCTCTAAACTCTGCAAATGCATTAAATTTTTCATTAATATCATATTTGACTCCCACCCCTAAATCTGCGACTATATTATCATCGTAATTTCCGCTTATCCATTGATATCCAGCACCAATAAATGCATATGGGGTTAATTTACTGTTTTCAATTGAAAAATAATGTTCCACATTTAACAATACTCTGGTTAAATTTTCTTTGTTGTCTAAAATTTTTTCACTTCTTTCAAGTTCAATCCTTAAAATATGATTTTTTGGTAAATATTTTCCTATTCTTAAATTCAAAAAATTATAATTTTCTATCTGAGAATTATCAACATAATTTCTCCCCACCCCTATTCCTCCTTCGTATTGATTTGCAGCAATCAAAGATGCAACTGCAAATGATAATCCTATAAAAACCTTTTTCATTCATTCTCCTTTTTATTTATGCGGTAACAGCGCATTCTTTAATATTATAACATACTTCAAATTCATGAATACCAAAGAGCTTTTATCCCTCCTATTAAAAATAAAAACGATATGGCACCTATAATAAGACCCATTATCCTGGTGACGATTTTTAGACCGTTAATTCCCAAATATTTAGAAATAATTGCTCCGTTTCGTAATGTAAGATATGTTAAGAAAGAAGATAGCATAATCGCAATTAACAGAACTATTTTTCCTTTAAAAGTAGTATGTTTTTCACTTAAGACAATGATTGTAGTTATTACACCCGGACCGAATAAAATCGGAATTGCCAAAGGAATAATAGCAACGTCATCTTTTTCTTCAGCTGCGTTATGTTCATCTTTAGTCGTATTTGTAGGTGCAATTTCTTTACCTTGTATCATATTAAGTGCAATTATAAGCAATACAACTCCACCGATAGCTTTAATAGACGGTATATTGATTCCAAAAAATTTAAGTATCATACCGCCTGCAACCATTGTTACCACAGAAGCAATGAACACCGCAAAAGACGTCTTTAATGAAACAGTTTTTATTTCAGAATATCTAACTAATGAAAGCATTATGGCAGCTGCAGCAATCGGATTTAAAATAGTAAGTAAAGATATAGTATCAAACAAAATTTCTCTGAACATTACCTGCCTTTTTTTATATAACTATAACATATAATTTTTTTATAAAAACACAGTGTGAGAAGAATGAGACAAATATACTTTATTGGTGACAGACACTAAAATAAAGGAATTTAAATGGCGGAGAGGGCGGGATTCGAACCCGCGGTACCCGGATTGGGTACAACGCCTTAGCAGGGCGCCGGTTTCAGCCACTCACCCACCTCTCCATATGAGTGGACTGAAATTATACCAAATTTATTTTATATTTCAAGAAAAAAAACATATTCCACTGTGAATTTTTCATAATTTTTTATATTATTCTTTTAAAACTGTCTGAAGGATAATTATGAAAAAAGTTTTAATATTATGCACAGGAAACAGCTGCCGTTCAATCATGGCAGAAGGGCTTATAAACAAATACTTTCCAAGTATTAAAGCCTATAGTGCTGGAAGCAAACCAAGCGGCAGGGTTAATCCGAATGCAAAAAAAGTATTAATTGAAGAAAACGCATGGAAAGATAAATATCATTCAAAAACGATTGAAGAAGTTTTGAATGAGGCTCCTTTTGATCTGGCAGTCACGGTATGTGACAATGCCGCAAAAGAATGCCCTATAATTCCGGGAACCAAAACTATACATATTCCCTTTGTTGATCCGGACGGTAAAAAATACGAAGAGTTTGTAAAAACAAAAGAAGAGATTAAAGACAGACTCTTTAGTGCACTCCGCACGCATTTTCAGGTCTGATCTCTTCAATTTCGCCTTTTATAAACTTATCAATTGCTTCTTCCACAGTTGGAGATACATTATCAAAATATACTTTAATACCAACCTGTTTAAACCCTTCAAGAGGTCTACCTCCAATTCCTGCAACAATCAAAGCATCTGTACCGAGACTTTGTATATTGCTAACCGCATTACCGCACGCACCTCCGGCGTGTCCTGGGTTTTGTACGGCATTTACTTCTTTAACTTCTCCGTCTTCAATATCCACAACAATATAAAAAGGAGCTTTTCCGAAATGCGCACCCCTTTTAGCCAAAAGCCCATCAGGTGTCGAAGTTGGAATTACCACTCTCATTTGAGCTGCTCCTTGATTTTTTCAAGCACTTCAGGTGCCGTCTCACCATCTTTTTTACTTACTTTTATAATTTTCACACCAGCCATTTCAAGTGCGTCTTTCATATTTGGTCCCACCGCTCTTACCACGATGTAATCACAGTCGTCAACTTTGCTGGCTTTAACGTGCTTATGATGATGTTCAACCTCATCCGCAGTATGATCTTCCTGATGATCATGCCCGTGTTCATGCTCATGCTCTCCCGCATGAGTGTTTTCGTTAAATCCTAAAAGTTTAAACTCATTTCCGTCAAATTCATATATTGCAAAATACGGAGCCCTCCCCGTTCTTGTTACTATTACCAAATTTTCACCCTCAACAGGTACCGCTACTTTTATACTCATATTAATCCTTTATTTCTCCCCATCCGAGGAATTCATTTGTACGCGGTAAATATAGCACATCTTTTGGTCTTATGTCAATATCAAGCTCTTTAATCAGATATTCTCTCACTTCCTTAATTCTCCAGAAAAAGAGCAAATCCCCTTTATAAGGCGTATTCGTCCAGTGCCCTACCCTGATTGGGATTTCCCATTCGTTTGCGATACTGTTTTGAATCTCTACAATCAAATCTTCAAATTCGCTGCCTTTAAGCTCTTTGTGTTCATATTCAGCAAGTGCCCTTGCGTATGATTTACAAGCCGTTTTAATTTTTTCAATATTTTCGCTTTTTAGATGCACATCTTCAAGCACACCTTTGAATATTTCCATTTTAAAGCTCTCAGTAAACTCTTTTTTTTCAAGATCGAAAACCTTAACAAGTTCTTTTGAAATATTCTCTTTAGGCAAATAAATCTTTTCAGGAATTTCAATTCCCTCTAAAACAGGGTATTTTTTAAATACTATTTTTTTAATTTCCTTGCTTATTTCTTTTATTTTAGGCTTATCTGTCAAGTATTTTTTAACAAGATTTTCAATTTCTTTGTCTTTTTTAATGTAATAAAAAAGAGCAGCACTCTCAAGTGCTTCAAGTATTGCGTTTCTCGGTAAAAACTTACCGTTATCGTCTTCTAAAAATCCGTTTTTTTCAAAAGACGTACCGCTCCAGAATATTAGCATACCGACTCCTTATTTGAATTCAGCCAGGGCTTTGTCTATTTTTTCACTGATTTTCTCATCAAATAATGCAATTGTCGGAACCATCCATTCCATCCAGTATCTCGCATCACCGCTTTTATTCTCACCGAAATACGCAAGAGCAACCCTTCCGAACCCCATCTCTTTTTCAATTTTCTTAGCATCTCTTAAAAATCTTCTCGGTACCGGAGGCAGTTCTTCAAACGGAAGCGGTTTACCTTCATCCCCGTGCTTTTTAACAAGACTTGCAGCACTTCCGATATTTCTGATAGCTTCAATGATATGAACGAATTTGTGTTTTTTCAAAAACGCAATTAAAAGCTCTCCTGCCGGTACATGAAGTACAGGCGTATCAATATCGTCTTCTCTTAAATATACGTATAAATATGCCCTACCTTCAATCATTTCAATTTTTGCAAACATTTTTTTGTTTTTAGGAAGTTCTTTTAACACTTCAATTACTTCATGTTCTACATCGTTTTCGGTATATTTATCCCCCGCCTGTTTTTCAGACGCGGCGAAATATGTCTCAACTCCGTCTTTTTTTCCAAACACCAAATCAAATCCCCATTTTTTAAGCGATTTTATCTTAAATTCTCTTTCTTTTTCTGGTTGTCCCAATGTTTCAAATACCAATGTGTTTAATAATTGGCTCATTCTAAGTTCAGTAATCAATTTAATCTCCTTTAGTTTTTTATAATTATAATACTTTAGTCGTTTTCTGTCAAGTTTAGACATAAAACACCTTATTGATGATTTAAAAAACAAAAGGGTGTTTTGATTAAATTTCTTTTGGAGGAGTAAGTTTTTCTTCTCTTAAAAGTTTATCCCATAACCTCGAGTCGTTCCATTCTTCTTTTATTCTGTCACTAAAAACAATATCTTCAAGTTTTATTTCACCCATTCCTTTAAAATTATACGCATCTTCCCTGAAACATTCGGCATATCCCGTATCTGTTTCATGTACCACAATTGAATGAAGTTTAACTTCCTTTTCGCCGTTATTAAACTCCATTAAATTTAAAACCCTGTCAATCATTATAAAAAACACCCTGCTAAACTGCTCGGCAGACGGGTTTACAGGCAGTACAATCCATCTTTCGCTAAATTTCTTGGCATATTCAATATATTCGTCATCATCTTTAGCCCAAAGTGTAATCGCATGGTCAAAACTGTCGATAAGATCTTTTATCGTAACCTTCATAAGCCCGAAATCATATACCATTTCTCCGTTATCGAGATAATTTGAGCTGAGTTTTACTTCTACTTTGTAACTGTGCCCGTGAATTGAACGGCTACATCTTCTGCTTGTACAGTTTCTGACAATATGTGCGTTTTCAAATTTGAAAAGTTTTCTAATAATCACACAATTCCTTTTTTCTCTTTTATATCATAATTTTACCAAATTGCGAATATTTGCAACATTAATTAAAAACAGTAATATTATATATAGTGTCTGGTACTCTTTTCATTAGATCTTTTCTTCCCATACTTTATTTTCCATTTTCCATCTTTATATTTTCCATTTCCTCCTCTCTTCCTTTCCTAACCATCTCTTTTCCTTATCTCCCTTCATCTTTCCCTCCTCTCCACACTCTTATTTGGTGCCTGACACTATTGATTATTGATTTATTGACGACTAATGTTAATCTAATGTAATGCAATAATGTCTGATTCAAACATTAACTAATCTATATTGATTATATAACGGTGTTTGTCACCATCTAAATGTGGTTGGCGATAATAAAACATTGATTTTAAATTGCATAAATTGAATAAATCAATCTCAATCTTCCTTTTATTTTTTTTTTACTTCGTTATTTCCAACCCAAAAAATCTATTCTTAAAATCTTTAATTTTCCATTGTTCCCTTCTCTTATCTCCTCTTATCATTGAAATTTATTTATACACCCTTTTTTTTGCCAAAGAGCCTTATATGTATTCTGTCGCTGTAACAGTATCCGTGTTTTAGGCAGAAACCGAACACAAAAGGCGCATTTTTTTCAAGCTCTTCCTTGTCGGCACCAAGCGGCATACAGTAAACCGGTGCATTTATACCCGCTGTAATATCTTTTATTTCGTTATTCAAATCTTTATCAATCACAAATTTAAAAAAACTTTTCGGAGCGTTTTTAACATATGATTTAATTACATGTTTTTTAACTCTTTTACCATATTCTTCTGCGCTGTTTGAAAGTTTTACACTCATTGCAAAAGCCACATCTTTATATGCCGGATATTTTTCAAAATCTATATCAACCGTAGTATTCGTCTCAACCGTAATCTGTCCCTCAAACCACACAACCAAAGGATACAGCTGTTTATAAAACAATGTAGGTTCTCCTCCGGTTATTACAAGGTGTGTATCTTTTCTTATATATTTGGAAACTTCCGATTTTATCTCTTCCACACTCATAAGTTTCCATTCGCTTTTGTACGATTTATCAACGGCGTAGTAACTGTCACACCCTTTTTCTCCAAATCCGGGACACTTGAGGTTACATCCCCCGACTCTTACGAATACACTCGGATGCCCTGCGTATTTACCTTCTCCCTGAATGGAATAGAATATTTCACTTACGGGTATTAATTTTTCACTTTTCATTTTTCACTTTTCACTTAATGTGCTGTCCATTTTTTAGAAACAAGCACTTTATCGCCTTCCAAAATCCTGCCCTCAAACTCATCGCCTCTGTTTACAACGCCTACTCCTTTAGGAGTTCCGGTCATTACGATATCTCCATCGTTTAATCCGAAAATTCTCTCAATATCCTCAAACAGAAATTCCGGCTTGTATATCATAAGCTCCACACCGGCCTTTTGTATAAGTTCTCCGTTTTTATACACTTCAAGCCCTAAATCATCTATATTTTCAAAATATACAAAATCACTGAAAACTGCAGCACCTTTAAACGCCTTAGCCCTCTCCCACGGAAGACCTTTTTTCTTAAGCTCACTCTGCACTTCACGAAGGGTAAAGTCAAAACCGAATCCGACTTTAAGCGTTTCGCCAATTAAAAAACATATTTCACCCTCATAATGCATAGGCGAATACCCGGGAAGTTTAATATCATCACTGATACTGCTAAACGGTTTCATAAAATATACGGGTTCACTCGGCATTTTGTTATTGAGTTCTTTCACATGTTCTACGTAATTTCTTCCGACACATACGATTTTATTATTCATTATATACTCCATTTAACTTTACACTTTTCATTTTTCACTTTTAATTTCTGTTAGTTTCGCATACCCTTTTCCGACTCTCGCAACCGGTTCGAAATCACCGTCAATGTACATTTTATGAATTTTTAAAAAGAATGGAATCGTAGCCATTTCTTCATTTTCAAACGTACCGTAAAGCTCTGTCAAAAATGCCCTCTTACATCCCTTTACAATCGGAGGGAAATTTTCATCGATTTTTTCAAGCTCAATTCCGAATTTCTCCGCCTCGTTTACACCAAAAGGCAGGACTTCGCCTGTTTTATCCATCTTTTCGTAAAGATCTAATGGCGTCAGACAAACGGTTGCTTTTTTTGTTTCTTTTATGTTTTTAAACGTATCTTTCGGCTCGTCAATAGTAGGTTTTTTCCTTCCGATACTTACCATCAGTAGAGGTGGTTTACTTGAAATTCCCGTAAAATAACTAAAAGGCGCCACGTTAATTTTACCCTCATTCTCAGTTACAATCCACGCAACCGGTCTTGGGATGATATTTCCGGCCATCAGCTTATATATTTCTTTACTCTCAACCTCGTTAAAATTTAAAAGCATTTCAGACCTTTTTTGTGAAATTATATTATAATTAATAAAAAAAGGCTTAAAATGAAAAAGCTGATAATTTTCATAAGTGGTATACTGTTCGCATATACACTCACAAACACTAAAACATACACTCAAAAAATAGAACCTAATTTATTAAAAGCCACTATTCAAGTTACAATTACACAAAAAGAGCTAAATAATTTAATTGAGTTATTAAATACAAATATGAACAAATTAAAAACCGTATGTCAAAACGCTACATATTCATTCATACCGGTATACAGATACATTAACAAAAAAGAAGTTTTTGAAAATTATAAAGCTTATATTAATGCAACATGTACATTTAAATCTTCCGAAATTAAAAAGTTTTCCAATATTATAAATAAATTACAAAACGCAAAAGTCAAACTAAATTCACTGAATTTGACAATTAGTAAAAAAGAAAAAACAGCAGTAATAAATAACTTAAAAACAAAAGCATATAATGATATATTAACAGAAGCTGCAATCCTTTCAAAAAAATTAGACAAAAAATGTTTTGCAACAAATATCAATATCTACACACCATATACAACACAGAAAAGATCATATATGACAAAATCATTTGCTTCTATGCCAATACCTAAACAAGAAAAAAGTTTATTAATTAAAACCGATTATAAAATAGAATGTTATTGACCGTATACCGTAATCACAATATTTCTACCTGTAGGATAATCCCTGTGTTCGTTAAGATAAATTCCCTGCCACGTTCCGAGATTCAGTCTGCCGTTTGTAATAGGAATATTTAGACTGACTCCAAACATTGAAGATTTAAAGTGTGCAGGCATATCGTCTTTGCCCTCAAGGGAGTGTTCGTAAATGTATCCGTCAGGGATTAAATTATTGGATATGTTTTCCATATCCACCCTGACATCGGGTGAGACGTTTTCATTTATTGTAAGAGAAGCTGAAGTGTGTTTTAAAAAAAGATTCATCATTCCGACGTTTATATCCGAAATATCGATTGAAGAGAGGATTTCGTCCGTAATTACGAAAAAGCCCCTTTTAGGAGCTTTTACAGTAATCTCTTTTTGCTTAAAAATCATCAAGGTTAAGGCTTCCTTTGGAGTAGTTAACCACATTACCTTCGAAGAAGTTTGTTTTTTGCTCATTAAAGCTGCTAAATCCGTCAAACCAGCTGATAGGGTTTTTAAGTCCTACTTCAGGGAATAGCAGGTCAAGTCCCATAGCCTGAGCTCTTTTGTTGGCAAGGTATTGTGTAAATCTGTCGATTAACTCTTTGCTCATACCAAGAATTTCATCATTTGTAATATACCACCCCCAGTCTCTTTCAAGCTCATATGCCGCATAAAGCATATCTTTGATATTTTTAATAACTTCAGGTGTGAAAAGATCCGGAAACTCTTTTTTAATCTCTTTAAAGATGTTTGCAAATAAAAGCGTATGAGTTACCTCATCCCTTTGGATAAATCTGATCATCTGCGCACTTCCGAGCATTTTACCCGCACGTGCAAGTACGTAAAACGAAGCAAATCCGTTGTAAAAATAGATACCTTCAAGACACTGGTTCGCAACAATCATATAAATTTTTGCTTCATCGTCTCCGTTTAAAGCTTTTGTACCCCACTCTTCATATACGTTTCCAATAAATTCGTTTTTCTTTCTAAGATTAGCATCGACTCTCCACATTTCATAAATTTCATCCGTATTAAGCGAAATACTGTCCACCATTACGGCATAGCTTTGTGAATGAAGAGCCTCTTCATACGCCTGTCTTACTATACACATATTCACTTCAGGAGCGGTAATCCAAGGGTTTACATGGTCAGGCGTGTTGTTTGTCTGGATCGAATCCATAAAAATCAGCTGGCTTAACGCTTTGTCGTACATTCTTTTTTCAGCAGGAAGCAGCTGTCTGTACTGTCTTGCATCTTCCGTGAGGTCCACTTCTCTCGGAAACCATGTGTTTGCAAGCATCATTTCCCATAGGTTGTACGCCCAAGGATATGAAAGTTTATTTAAGTTGATAATCCCTTCGGTACATCCGTTGATGATGGATGTGGTAGAACCTTTATGTAAAGGGCAGTCGTAATTGAAAAGTTTTTTTATTTGCATTTATTCTCCTTTTGAGGAATTGCTAATTTTAATTTTCCATTTTCCATTTTCAATTCTCCATTAATCACTGACATCCGAAGCACTCGATACTTCTGTCCATCACCTCTTCCTGAACTTCCGGAGACTGGCTTCTTAAATAATAGAAGCTCTTTAGACCGAGTTTCCATCCGAGCGTATAGATTTCATTGAGGTATCTTCCGCTGGCTTTATCGGTTGTTATGAAAATATTAAGGCTTTGCCCCTGGTCCACCCATTTCTGTCTGATTGCGGCGGCTTTTACAAGTACGGTCTGATCAAGCTCGTACGCCGGCGTATAGAACATATATGTCTCAGCACTTAAATTTGGTACAACCACAGGGATAAGTCCGCTTAAGTTTTCTTCATACCATTTTCTTTTGTAAACAGGCTCGATTGTCTGAGTCGTTCCCGTAAGAATTGAAATAGAACTCGTAGGTGCTATTGCCATAAGGTATCCGTTTCTCATTCCTTTTTTAACTTTCTCTCTGAGCCCTTCCCAGTCATATTGCATTGCACTGAAAAGATCTCTCTCAACAAGTCTTTTGGCTTCTTCGTTTGCGCTGTCTATAGGGAGTATTCCTTTAGACCATCTGCTTCCCTCAAATTCAGGATATATTCCTTTTTCTTCAGAAAGTTCGGCACTTGTTTTGATGGCATAATAACTTATTCCCTCAAACACTTCGTCAATCAGTTTAAGATGCTCTTCACTCCCCCAGAAAATCTGCTTTTCGGCGAGCATCTGGGCTTCACCCATGGCACCGAGTCCTATGGCTCTGTTTTTAAGGTTCGTATCTTTCGTTTTTCTAACCGGATAATAGTTAAGGTCAATTACGTTATCAAGCATTCTAATGGCAACAGGCACAACCTCTTTGATTTTTTCAGGTGTGTTTACTTTGCTTAAATTCACGCTTGCAAGGTTACAAACAGCCGTTTTACCATTAACCGGCACTTTTTCCACGATATATACCTGTTTGCCGTTGATTGCGTCGATTGACGTGATTTTTTTCGCTTTTTTCGTAAGTTTTACATCGCCGTGTTCTACAGTTACGTCTTCTTCTTCATCATACATGTTAAAACTTCCGTCTTCAAACGTAACTTTTACTTTATAGTGGTTAGGCTCGGTGTTTTGGAAAATTTCCGTACATAGGTTTGAGCTTCTGATAATTCCGGCATGGTCGTTTTGGTTTCTTCTGTTGGCGTTGTCTTTGAAACAAAGGAACGGATTTCCCGTTTCATAATATTCAAGAAGGATTTTTTTCCATAACTCTTTTGCTTTTATAGTTTCTTTTGCGATATTCGGGTCGTTTTCGTATTCGATATATCTTTTTTCAAATTCTTCCCCGTAAAGATCGGTCAGATCTTTTACCTCATATGGATCAAACAAAGTCCATAAAGCATCTTCCTGTACTCTTTTCATAAATAAATCGCTAATCCATAAAGCAGGAAAAAGATCATGCGCTCTTCTTCTTTCTTCCCCACTGTTTTTCTTAAGATCCAAAAAGTCCAAAACATCCATATGCCAAGGCTCAAGATATACGGCAATCGCACCTTTTCTGGTTCCCAGCTGATCAACGGCAATTGCAATGTCGTTTGTGATTTTAAGCCAAGGAATAACACCTCCTGCCGCATTTTTGTGATTGTCTATAAAACTACCAAGAGCCCTGATTCTGCTGACATCCCATCCGATACCGCCTCCGAATTTAGATAAAAGGGCCATTTCTTTAAAGTCATCGAAAATACCTTCGATATTATCGTTCATACTTCCTACATAACAGCTGCTGAGCTGATGTCTTGTGGTTCTGGCGTTACTAAGCGTAGGAGTCGCTACCATTACTTCGAATTTCGAAATCACATCATAAAACTTCTTAGCCCAGTATCCCCTGATCGCCTTAGGGTCATTAGGGATATTTGCTCTTTCTTCTTCAGGAATAGACTCATAATTTGTTTCATTCTGTGCAAGAAACATCGCAACACCCATAAAAAGCTGCTGAGGCAGCTCAATAGGCTCGCCGTTTCTGTCTTTTATAATATATCTGTCGTAAAGCGTTTTAATACCGAGATACGTAAACTGAAGATCCCTTTCAGGTTTTAAGTATGCATTCAAATCGTCAAGGTCGAATTTTTCTTTTAAACCAAGCAGGATTCTTCCCGCTTCTTCGCCTTTTTGAAAATACTCTTTTAAATGATTATATCCGGTAAAGCCGGTAACCCTGTGATACAAATCATACAAAAACAGCCTTGCCGCAACATAATTCCAGTTCGGTCTGTCTATATCTATCTTGTCAACCGCCGTTTTGATAAGCGTATCTTGAATTTCGGCAGTTGTAATTCCATCTCTGAACTGAAGTTTCGCATCAAGTTCCAGCTCAGTATAATCCACCCCCTCTAAACCTTCACAGGCCGCTTTTGTATACTTTCTGATTTTAGAAATATCAAGCGGTTCTCTTCTTCCGTTTCTTTTGATAACAGTAATCCCCGGATACATTATTCTCCTTTATATATACACGAAATAAATGTTGATTGTTAGACAAGCGTCTATGAAATTGAAAATTATTGTAATAATAGCACAATAAATTTAAAGTTTAATAAAACATAACTAAAAATGATAAAAGAAGGTTCAGGAGAAGACTTTGATTAAGCTAACCCCGATAAATGCGGCTATATAAGCAAATACATTCGGATAAATTGTATAAAATATCCTCCACTGCCACTGCGGCACCTCAGCCCAGAACGTCCCCATTGCCGCAAGGCACGGTGAATAAAACATAATAATTATAATCATAGCAACCGCAGCGGTGAAAGTCATGTTCGCCCTTATAACCTCAACCGTCTCTTTTGACGAATCGCTTTTGCCTCCGTACAGGACGCTTAATGTCGAAACCACAACCTCTTTTGCCGCCAGCCCGGCAATTAATGACACATCTTCTCTCCATGTAAGCCCCAAAGGTTTAAATACGGGCTCGATAAATTTACCTATATCCGCAAGATATGAGTTTTGCAGTATTTCTCTGTTCATTTTTTCTACAAGTTCTGTTTTCTGTGACGGGTTTTTCGCAATAAGCTCTTCGTATTTTTGTTCAATTCCGGCTCTCGGGAACGAACTCAAAATCCAAACAATCAAACTTGCTGTCGCAATAAACGTACCCGCTTTTTTAAGATAAAGTTTGCTTTTTATCCATAAATCAAAAAGAATACCTTTAAGTTTCGGAAACCTGTATTTAGGAAGCTCCATTACAAACGGTTCAGGCTCGCCTTTGAATAAAACCTCTCTTAAAATCTTAGCTACAACAAGCCCGGTAAGAGCTCCGCCGATATAGATTGCAAAAAGCACGTTACCCTGAATTTCGGGTCTGAAAAACGCACTTACCAAAAGCACATAAACAGGAAGCCTCGCCCCGCAGCTCATAAATCCGATCACAAGCATTGTAATGAGTCTGTCTTTCGGGTTTTTAAGCGTTCTTGCCGCCATATACGCAGGCACCGAACATCCAAATCCGGAAACCAGCGGGATAAACGCCCTTCCCTGAAGTCCGAATCTTTTAAGCACGCCGTCCATTATATATGCAGCTCTTGCCATGTAACCGGTCTGTTCTAACAGGTTGATACCTAAAAAGAGTATAAGGATATTCGGTAAAAACATTACAACAGCACCAACAGCCGGAATAACCCCGTTTATAATCGCTTCACTGACTATGCCTTTAGGAAGCACATGTGATAGACTCATCCCAAACGCACTGAACGCCTTGTCGATATACTCCATCGGAATCGCACCGATTGAAAACGTGGCCTGAAATATCGCCCACATAATAAACAAAAACAGAGGCAGTCCCAAAATCGGATGTATTAAAATCTTATCCACTTTTTCGGTAAGTGTTTCTTTTTTAGCCTTTTTGGCAACCTGAGTCACTATACCTTTTGCAAGTGCCAGCCTCTCTTCAAAAAGCACTGTTTTGGTATCGTCTTCGTCAAATTCCACCCTCAGTCTTTCTTTTGCATTTTTAAGGGTGTTCATAATATCAACAAACCATGGCTTTTCATGCACGAATTTATACATATCCTCATCATCTTCAAGAAGCCTTACGGCAACAAAACGCTTTGAAAATTCGCATGATTTTATTTTTCTTTTTAAATTTTCAATTTCTTCTTCGACTATTTCACTATAGTAGACTTTCGGGATGTTTTTTTCTTCGTATGTTTTTATTACCTTTTCAAAAAGCTCCTCAAGTCCGAAGTTTTCTTTTGCCGAGACGTTTTGAGCCAGGATGTTTGTAAGTCTGCTAAATTTATCGGTATCAATTTCTCCGCCTTCCCTGGCAAATTCATCATACATGTTAAAAGCCACAACCATCGGTTTTTGAAGATCACTAAGCTGCCATGTAAGAGTCAGATTCTTTTCAAGCTGGTTTGAATCAAGAACATTCAAAATTAAATCATATTTTTCGTTAAATAAAAACTTCTTCGTAACTTCTTCTTCGGGTGTGTATGTATGAAGAGAATATGTACCCGGCAGGTCTATGAATTTGAGTTTATAATCTCCTCTTACAAATTCGACTTCTTTTTTCTCAACGGTTACACCACTGAAATTTCCCACATGAAGCTGAGCTCCCGAAATCGAATTGATAAGATGGCTCTTTCCGACGTTCGGCTGTCCTACCAGCGCTACAACTATTTCTTTCATTTCTCCTCCAAACTTTTCATTTTCAACTTTTCACTGTTCACTTTATTCCACTTCCACTTCAGCCGCCTCTTCATCGCGAAGGGCGACTTTGGTATTGCCTATTTCTATTTCAAAAGTGTTTTTTGCAAGTGTGTGTTTAAGAACTTTTACTTTCTGCCCTTTTGCAATTCCGAATGCAAACAGACGGCTTTTTAAAGGTTCTTTCGCATATACTTTTTTAACAACGGCTTCATCACCTATTTTTAATTCGTTAAGTCTCATATAAGCCCTTTTATAAAATATTTGTCCGTATAATATCAATTGTTTCGGTTTTATTTCTTGATAAATATCAAAAATGGTATAATCATTTAAAAAAAAGGAAGGTTATGAGATTATCCACACCTCTTAAATCAAACTCTGTTAAGATAATGCTTCTTGGAAGCGGCGAGCTTGGAAAAGAAGTGGCGATTGAGGCAAACCGCCTCGGATGTGAAGTAATCGCCGTAGACAGATATCCAAACGCACCTGCAATGCTTGTAGCTCAAAAATCATACGTAATCGATATGAAAAACAAAGAGCAGGTTCTTGACGTCATAAGACGCGAAAAGCCAGATTACGTACTGCCGGAAATAGAAGCTATAAATATTGACGCGCTTTTTACAGCGGAAAAAGAAGGAATACACGTAATCCCAAACGCCGAAGCCGTAAATAAAACAATGAACAGAAAAAACATAAGGGTATTCGCAGCCGAAGAGCTTGGGCTTAAAACTTCAAAATATGAATTCGTATCAACCTATGAAGACCTTAAAGAGGCATGCGACAGACTCGGATATCCTGTGGTTGTAAAGCCTATTATGAGTTCATCGGGTCATGGTCAGAGCATCGTAAAAAGTCCTGAAGAAGTAATTACGGCATGGGAATTCGCAAAAGAGGATGCCAGAGGAAGCGCGGATGAATTGATAGTTGAAGAATTTATCCACTTTGATTATGAAATTACACTTCTTACAGCCAAAAACGATAATGAAATAGTTTTCTGTCCACCTATCGGACACATACAAAGCGGCGGGGATTATATCTTCTCATGGCAGGAAATGGAAATGAGCGAAACGGCTCTAAATAAAGCCAAAGAAATCGCACGTAAAATCGTAGAGGGTCTTGGAGGCAGAGGAATATTCGGAGTTGAACTTTTCGTAAAAGGAGATGAGGTTTATTTCAGCGAAGTTTCCCCTCGTCCGCACGATACGGGACTTGTAACTTTAATTACGCAGTCTCAAAGTGAATTTGCCCTTCATATAAGAGCCGTTCTTAACCTGCCTTTAGGATTTGAATTTTTAACTCCTGGTGCCAGCGCGGCGTTTAAGGCTGACAAAGATTCATACACGCCGGAATTTGAAATAGATCCTGCGGTGTTTAGGGTTAATTCAAGATTCATCGTATTCGGAAAACCGGAGGCACATCCGGGAAGAAGAATGGGAGTGCTTTTGGTAAGCGACAAAGAGGCGAAAGAAGCCCTTAAACAGGCCGAACTTTTAATTCAAAAAGTTAAGATTTTATAAATCTCCTCCCCTATTTTTTCACTCTCTTCATCACTGATGTAATCTTCCGAAAAAAAATAAACGAATACTTCTTTGACAATTTCACTAATCTGACTTTTAGAAAGTTTTTTATTATATGTTTTATGAGCTATTGCGTATGATTCGTTATCATATTCATCTTCGCTGATATAACCTATTTTAACTGGATCAACATAATCAACAATCTGTTTAACTTCATAAAAATATTCCTTAAAAGCCTTACTGTGTTTCATCCTTCGCCTTTTTGTATAAAATTTAATCACTTTTAATCCGTATTTAATCTCAGTTGTTTATTACAATTACACTATATCAAAAAAAGGAGCGTATATGAAAAAAATCGAAGCGGTAATCAAGCCTTTTAAACTTGATGATGTTAAAGAAGCACTGCTTGAAATAGGAATTCACGGTATGACAATCAGTGAAGTAAAAGGTCACGGAAGACAACAAGGACATGCGGAGCTTTACAGAGGTGCGGAGTATATCGTAGATTTTCTGCCGAAAGTAAAAATCGAACTTGTAGTAGCTGACGATGATGTTGAAAAAGTTATTGAAACTATCAGTGAATCAGCAAGAACAGGGAAAATCGGAGACGGTAAAATTTTCGTAAGCCCTGTTGAGAAAGTTATCAGAATCAGAACAGGTGAAGAAGACGAAGAAGCGATATAGTAAGTAGTTGAGTAGATAAGAAAAATTAAAAGGAGAAAATATGGACTTTGCATGGGTAATTGATACCTTTTTCGCACTATTTGCGTTTACTCTTATTATTCTAATGGTTCCCGGCTTTGCAATGCTTGAAGCCGGACTTGTAAGAACAAAAAACGTAACTGCGGTGCTTACAGTAAACACAATGATTTATATCGTGGCAAGCCTTGTGTTTTTCCTATGGGGATATACATTGGCTTTTGGTGGATGGGACGGTAGCAGCATGAGCATGTATGCGGCGTTTCTTTTCCAAATGGCATTCGTTGGTAAAACCGTAAACATCATGAGCGGCGGTGTAAGTGAGAGAACAAGAATAGTGCCTCTTGCAATATTCACACTGTTTATGGCGGGATTGATTTATCCGCTTGTAGTTAACTGGACATGGGGTGCTAATATGCTTAGCGGCTCAATCCTTGATATTTCAAGTATGCATGATTTAGCGGGAAGTACAGTAATCCACTCAACAGGTGCGTGGGCGCTTCTTGCGGCTATTTTAATTATCGGACCGAGAAAAGGAAGATACACAAAAGACGGAAAAGTAAGAGTTATTCCTGCAAGTAATATTCCTCTTGTTGTACTTGGTGCTTTACTGTTATGGATCGGATGGTTCGGATTTAACGGTGGAAGTGTAGGTAGCATTTCAAGTAAAGAAAATGCCGATACTGTTGCGTTAGTTGTAATGAATACAAACAATGCTGGTCTGATAGGCGGACTTGTTGTAATGATTTTGGGATATCTTAAATACAGAAAATTCGATATTACTATGATTTTAAACGGTGCTCTTGGAGGACTTGTGGCAATTACAGCAGGTGCTGATGTGGTTAGTCCTTATGCAGCGCTTATTATCGGTGCAATAGGCGGAGCTCTTGTATTTTATGCGGTTCCTTTCTTTGACAAACTAAAAATCGACGATCCTGTAGGTGCTCTTTCAGTTCACCTTGTAAACGGTATCTGGGGTACTATTGCAACAGGTATCTGGGGAAGCGGCGTTAGTTTGGCGGCTCAAATCAAAGGTGTTGTGGTTGTGGCTGTATTTGCATTTGTTGCATCATATATTATTATTTTTGTAATTAACAAAATCACTAAATTCAGAACCGATGAAGACAACGAAGTTGAAGGACTTGACGTTAGCGAATGCGGGATTGAAAGTTATCCTGAATTTAAAAGGGCTATTTAATTTAGCCCTTATCTTCTCATAATTCCACTGCCTGCAAACCAGTAGTAATTTCTGTAATATCTTCCGATACCTCTTTGAAACGGATAATTTTTACACCATCTGCTATCCATCAGCTGACAAGCGCCCTTACCGGTAATTGCCATAAGAGTTCTGTTGAATCCGTTGTAATGATTATAGCTTCCGGCTCTTAAAAATTTAAACAAAGCAATTACGTCAGGTGAAGTAACGGAATTTAAATATTTATCCAAATCCTCCACATCCGTAACCTCAACCATAATACCCACTTCGAGTGCGTCTTTCAGTGATTTTTTACCTTTTGCCATCAGTACGTTATACAGTTTTTGAAGCTCCGGGTTTGCAAATTCACCAACTCTGTCCCCTCTTACAGGAAGAGGCACTCTGTAATGCTTCAGTACGTTTGCAACGCTGTTTTCGTGCATTATTTCTGAGCGATAGATATTAAAAACCCTCACATTCGGATATAATTTTCCAAGCTCGTAATAAACGTCACGTGCCAGTTTTTCTTCCTGATACATATATTCAAGTGCATTTTTCTCCTGCGGTGTAAGTGCGAAAAGATTAACCGCCAAAAGAATAAACGCCAAAAATTTCATTTTCACTATATCTCCTTTTTTCAAAATATTATTTAATCACCCTAAACCTAATATAAACTATTTTTTAATCATATCGATAATATCA
>Ga0075472_10000117_pt1 | contig 30658 bp, 53 predicted proteins | sample DEB19_08_DNA_3_FD_77014 | JGI IMG/M metagenome (GOLD analysis project Ga0075472, IMG submission 77014) | Aqueous microbial communities from the Delaware River and Bay under freshwater to marine salinity gradient to study organic matter... | ecosystem: Environmental > Aquatic > Marine > Coastal ...
ATAAAGTCTAGGTAGAGCGTAAGAGCCCCGAAGATGCTGCTACGAGCCTGAGAACTGAATCCATAGACTAATCCACTTGAGTAGTATTCTTCTGATAATCTTTGAGTATCATAGGCAGTAAGACCTGTGAAGATTAGGACTGCTAGTACAGAAACAATCCAGCTAAGCATAGAAGAACCTAGGAACAGGTTGACTACTGATGCTACTACGATACCGATTAGGCCTATAAAGAGAAACCCTCCTAGAGAGGTTAAGTCCCTCTTAGTAGAGTATCCATAGAGGCTTGCTGCTGCGAAAACGCTAGTAGAGATTAAGAGCACTTGAACTATGCTGCCTAGGGTGAAGATTAAGAAGATTGAACTTAGGCTTAAACCCGTAGCGGCTGCATAGAGATAGAATACTAGGTGTGCAACTGTCTCAGACATCCTATCCATGAAATTTAAGGCTAAGACGAATGCTAGGGGTAGAAAAGCTAAGACGATATTAAAACTACCTAGTGTGGCTACCCAAGGAGCGGCTACCCAGGCGGTTAGCGCTGTAACTAGGAGCGCAGTGGTCATCTTGTTGTAGACGCCGATGAGATATGACCTAAGACCCTCATCTACGGTTTGTGTAATTGTATTCATTTTTCCCTCTTATTAGATTAAGAGATCGCAACGTCGCGGACCGAACAACTTAATAAAGTTAGTTCGGTTAATACTACATTGCCATCTCCTCTGAATTTTACTATCTACTTTACCTGTTAAGGTAAGTAGACCTGCCTTAGGGCTATGGTCTTTTTTCCACTGCTTAAACCATGCCCTAGCTTCTTCATGGCGTCCTTCTGGAAAATTCTTAATGGTTAAAGTATCTACAGCCTTTTGAATATCTTCAAGAGAGAGTGTTCCTCTCAAACGGCCGAGGATCTCCTCAGAGAAAAATAGTTTTTGAGATCCTTCTACCTGTTTAGTATGGGTATCTTTCCACCAACCTACTATCATTAAGAAAGGAGGAGACTGCCAGAATCTTAAAAGCGACGACATCTCTAGAGCATTAGAAATGCCCATGCATTTAATGCTTAGAGGCAACCCATCCAACTCACCGTCCCAGTGGGAGGTATAAGAGTTAGATGATAGGTTAAGTTGTTTTTTAATATGAGACTCCCATTGGAGTCCGTGTAATTGTCTTTCAGCCATATTGTTGTGTATAGAGGTTGACTATTTCTGCTTTGCCAATACTAGGATTACCTGCAGTATCTTGAGCAGTTTCGTTTAGTTTGGAATAAAGAGTTTGAAATCTCTCGAAGAGAAGTTCAGGCTCTATGTGTGAGTTAATAAAATAGTTGCTAGCTTGAGCATAGCTTAGATCTCTGTTTATCTTGCCTGCTAAGGCGCCTACCCTACGTAGAGAGAACTGAGACTGTGTTGGTATAGACCAAGAAAAATCTTTATGAGTAAGTGGTAAGGTTATCTTTTGTCTCGGTGGAGACGAACGAACCCATATCTGAAATGCACAAGGCACTGCATATGGTTTTCCCTCTAAGGTAAAACTATTTGTAGGCAATATCTCATCATAGATAATTTTGAAGTTTAGGTCAAGCTGATTCTGAACGCTAACCTTTCTAAAGCTACGAGGAACAATAAAAGCAATTACTCTTGCAAACTTAGCTGAGTAGTTAAAAAACTGCTTAGCTAGGTTAGCATTGATTCCAAAAGGTGGATTACCTATTACAAGATAACTTAGACCAGTATCCCATTTAAAATTAAGATAGTCAGCTTCTACTAATTCAGGGTGCTCTGGTGCAATATCTAGACCTAACCTATTTTGTGGTAATAGTTTCCAGATATTGCCAGATCCTGCGCTGGGCTCAAGTATTACGTTATAGTTAAAACCTACTAGCTCTCGTGTCTTATTGACACAATGTTGTGCAACTATATCAACAGTATAGAACTTATCTAGCGTATTCTTTTTTCCCATTTAACATTACCTGTTATCAATTAAAATATATCCCTCTTCTCTGAGATCTATATTAACCTTATCCTCAGAAAAGAGTTCATAGACAAAACTCAGACCTCCAGGAACTTGCAACCACTCAATAGCACCATTATGCCATTGACGCATATCATAGATCCTAGCATCATCGCAGATGATGTAATCTTTACCGTGTGGTCTGTATTTCTTTATGAGTGTTAACTCTTGCTCTAGAGGTACCGCATTAGGAGCTTTAACGTCATACGTAGCTCCGCGAAAATCAGCACCAGGGAAGTGGGCGTCAAGAAAAAATAAAACCCGTTCCTCATCTTTAATTTCTCCTGAAGACAACCAACGTTTTAATACTTCTACAGAAGTCCCTTGTTCTATTATGGCTTGTGGAAATACTCTGCGAGCATCTCTAACTAGAATTTCATCTATGTCTACTGAATAGTGTCTCTTAAAACAGTTGGATGCTACTGCTTGTTTTAAGCAGTTAGCATGGCCTGTGCCTGTTTCTACATAGATATCACACCCATAGTGGGCTAAATTGAACGGCGCTGTTGATCCCATATAACTCTTAGAGTCCGGCAGCGTTAGCTACCAGACTCTTCATCCTCTCTAGACATGAGCTTATCAAGATCTTCTCGGCTGATCCAAAAGATTTGGCTGTCTACCTTGACTTGAGCATAACTGTCGTCAATGTGAACAACTTGTCCTTTGTTGCCTTCTACCTTGATATCTTTAAAAATTTGCACGTTGGTAATACCTTAGCTTCTCTTTCTGATACTCACTTAGGTTTTTATATCCCTGCATACGAAGATGCTGAGATACTTCCCACTCTGCGCGGGCCATTTTAGCTTCTGTAAAGGCTGCGTTAACCTTTACTAGTGTTGCCCAGATAGCCTTTGCTACTCTGGTTATATACTTATACATTATTACTCCTTTGTCTCACCTTTCGGCTGAGACTTTCTTCCTCAAGGGAATTACCTCGTGGCAATGTTCACGATATAGTCTAGGTAGATCCCTGGGACACTCGACGTCAGCCTTCCAAACTGGGGCTAGGCGCTTAGCTTTCAAGGCTGTTGCGACTAGTCTACCCATTTCATACTGCATCTGACTAGAAAAATCTAAGAGGTCATATCCTTTAGCCCACGGGAGGCCTAGATATGCGTGCTGGTAACCTATCTTAAAAGGGTAGTTACCTTTGAAATAATTTCGATCAGCTTTTACAAGCCTGACTTTACTGTTGAACATTTTTATATTATATCTTTTTTAGGTATAATAAGCAAGAACTATATAAAAACAAATGGCGACCTTAGAGAGAATTGAACTCTCGACACCTGTTAGACAGACAGGGATTTTACCACTAAACTATAAGGCCTTGGTGTCCCGAGTCAGACTCGAACTGACAGAAAACGATTTTTGAGAACGTCGCGTTTACCTTTTCGCCATCGGGACATAAAAAAGGGACGAGATTACTCTCGTCCCCTTAGTATGGACTGAGAATTATCTCAGAACTTTAGAGCAATACCAGCGGTAACGCTCTCTCTAAGATCGTTGTTATCAACGGAGTTGACCCTACGATAACGTAGATCTAGGTCTAGAGTCTTAGTTAGTTCGGTACGAACTCCAGCTCCTAGGACATAGAGAGGCTTACTATCTAGAGACTCTAGATCAGCCCCTAGACCTACTAGAACATAGGGAGTAATCCCAGTTGTAGGAATAGTAGCCTGAGGCATTACATGACCGTAAAGGTTATGCACCTTGCTGTCGACACGATACTCATAAGCACCCTCTACACGAAGATTCTTATTTAGATCTGTTCCAACAGCTAGGCCTAGGGTATTTTCCCTAGCTCCCTCTACCTGAGTTCCTAGATTACCAGCAACATATACGTCACCAGCTAGTGCAGAACTTGCAGCTAGAGAAGCTACAAGCGCGATTACATACTTATTCATTTATTTTTTCTTTCTCCTGATTTGGAAGCCCTGACCGGATTTGCACCGGCGTTGACGCCTTGAGAGGGCGTTATCCTAACTACTAGATGACAGGGCCGTTTTGGTGGAGGCTACTCGACTTGCACAAGTTGTCCGGACTACCCCTACTGTTTAAGGACGCCCGTTTTACAGACGGGTGTAGGGAATAGCCTCCATGTTATTTACATTTTATCAAAAGCTTAACCATATAGCAACTTATTTTTTATCTAAGTTAGACCAGTTAAGTATTTGATCTAAGGTCGTCGAGTATAAACCATATTTTGTTACTAGTTTATGAACTCTAGGAGCGATTTAAATTGGCTCCCCCGGTTCGATTCGAACGAACGACATTCTGATTAACAGTCAGATGCAACTACCGCTGTGCTACAGGGGAATATAAATGGAGCGGACGATGGGGATCGAACCCACGACATACACGTTGGCAACGTGCAACTCTACCGCTGAGCTACGTCCGCATTAATTTTGTGGTAAAAGAGAAGTAGGAGGACCTAAAGTAGTCTGCCCCCACCTATCTGATGGCCACATAGGAAGAACTGTTTGAGGTTTAGACTTTGCTTTAATAAGCGCAGCCATTTCCTTATATCCATCCGCAGTAGGATGAATACCGTCTTTACCTAATTTAACTGTCTCAATTAGTGTATCGCTAAACATTGTTGACAAAGATTGCACAACATAGTTAGCTTCCTTATTACAGAATATATCATTACAAGGAGGATTAATCCAAATAATATTTGAAGATTTAATCTTATCTCGTACAGATAGAATTTGCAATAACTGTTCTTGTAGAGTTAACCCTTTATCATTTGTTCCTAGGCTAACTACTACAGTAGCAGCTTTTAGATCTACATGACCGAAGGTTTTACTCCAGTTAGAACTACTAATACCAACAACACTATAACTTTTACATTCAGGATAAGCCATACTTATCCCTTTGGCAATACTATCGCCTAGAATAATGCATTCTAACATAATTGGAGCGGAGTACGAGATTCGAACTCGTTTAGCCAGCTTGGAAGGCTGGAGCACAACCTATATGCCAACTCCGCGTAATACGCTTAAATATGTAGTAAGATACCTACTACATATTTAAAAGTATTGGCTGGGGAAGATGGATTCGAACCACCGTAGACGGTACCAAAGACCGCCGTCCTACCACTAGACGATTCCCCAATAAACTGGTTGACCTTTATGGACTCGAACCACAACTAGCCGGTTCAGAGCCGGATGTCCTACCATTAGACGAAAGGTCAGTGTAGCTAGCTATCACGTCTTAGTTAGCACTATCAGCATTTCGACTTGTCGCGACAAGTATCTGACTATTGACTGAAAAACCTTCTTTCTGGAAAATACAGCCCAACACTATGTTGGTCTCAGTAATGAAAAATAAGGTTAGTCAGTCGGTATACACACAAGCGTGACTCCAACACGCATTTTCGAGTTAAAGGCTCGACGTCCTATGGTTAGACGACAGTGTGTATATTGGTGGACCCTAAGAGATTTGAACTCTTAACCCCCGCCGTGCAAAGGCGATGCTCTCCCGTTGAGCTAAGGGCCCTTTATATTAGAACGATTCTGAGTAGAATAGGCCGGCTCAGACTAGGCGCTAGATCCGCGCATACCGCGGTGGAGGTGGGTGGGTATGCGATCGTTCAACTGTATTGCTGAACCTCACGTATCGGCTCGAATGTCTTCTAGAATTACGACTTTGGGCTTAAGGGCTAGTATCTAGATAGAACGTAGATCAGTGCTGGAACTGAGGGCGGTGACGCACCAGAGTGCACTTGTAATAGACGGGTCGAGACTCCTCTAGAGCATAGACCTTATCGAGAAACAGCTGAGCCTCGGCGAGGCTATCAAACTTACGGAACTGCTTCATATTCTTAATTGTATCTGCAATCTTCATCATGTATACATTATACGAAACTTTTGGGTAGATAGCAAATTTATTGTTTAATTGTGCCGGACTGCTACTACACCGGCTTTCATCTCATAGCCATTAATTTTCTTAGCGGGCCAAGGACGAAAACGTCTCCATTTAGGATTTTTTAGATCTTGCGTGGATGCGTAATATTCTTTAGGGAACTTTTTTAGTTGAATAACTGTTTCTTCGGTCATTAGATTCCAATCACTTTATTAGCCATTTCTCTTGCTTTTTGGCGGTGTAGGCTTATATCACTGCCAAGATATACATAATTAGACTTATGCATAGGCATAATCTGTTTGTTGCGAGCTTGCGCCTTTAAACGAGCTTGATGCTCTCCGCAGCTAAGACAAATAGTTATCCCGAGAGCAAATCTACCCTCGGAATATTCATCTCCACAATCTTCACAATAGGCAATCATACATATATTATAATATATTTAAGACTAATCATCAAAAAGATTAGCTAAATTTTTCGCAGGAATAATCAGTTACAGTCACATCGTAAGGTTTCGTGCTGACAACGCGAACTTCCTCTGAGTGGCCTATAGCTTTAATAAAGTCATTAAACTTATCAACCATATAACCAAGATCAGGAGATCTAAAAGATAAGGTGATTTCGTTATCATCATCGTCTGAATAGTTAAAATTAATTCTAGGGCTCATGGTAGCTCTTCTATAGTAGTAAAACCACTTTTCATTACTTGTTCATCGTTCCAATTCTTTAGATAATCATTATCTTCCTTAAAGAGCTTAATAGCATCTTTTTTAGAGATAACCCTAGAAGATGTTATAACATCTCCTAAGTGTTTTTGAGAAAATTCTTTTGCCTGTTCCATAGTCACAGTGTCTTCCGCCCAAGAAGTTTTACCTTCTGGTACTTCTACTAGATATCTCATGCGATGTTGAGATATTGTTTCAACAAGTATAAATTCAGTTTTCATATAATAATGATATCAAAAAAATAAACAGCTAGCTATTAAAAAATAGCTAGCTGTTGTATCAAGTGGTAATTAATTTTTACTTCATTGGTGTTAGTGTAAGAGCATTTTTACGCACAAGTTCTCTCTGTGCCTTCGTCAATGGCACTAGACCCTTTTTCTCAAGGTATCCATTCTCAGCCATGGAACGATCTGAAACATACTCAGCTATGAAATCTCTAATGCCAGGAATAACTTCAGCATGAGCATTCTTGACATAGACAAACAAGGAACGAGCGATTGGATATTTCTGTGTAGAGATATTTTCAAACTCTGGCTCTACCTCATCAATCTTTAATCCAATAAGCTTGTCTACGTTTTCTTCCAAGAACGAGTATCCAAAGACTCCAATAATTAGATTGTTCTTGTTAGAGACCAGTCTCTGAACAATTAGATTATCATTTTCACCCGCCTCAATGAATTTGCCATCTTCACGAATTGAAGAGCAGGCAGCTTGCTTCTGTCTTGCATCCTGCAGAGACTTGATTTCATCGAAACTCTTGCAGCCATGATCCATTACCATTTCAACAAATGCATCGCGCGTCCCAGAAGTTGGAGGAGGACCCATGACTTCAATTGGAGCGTTTGGTAGATTAGGATCAATCTCATTCCATTTCTGGTAGAAATTATTTACAAGCTTACCGTCCTTTGGCACCTGACGAGCCAAAGCAAGCCAAACGTGTTGGCGTATCAAACTAAAAGGCTTTACATCCTTGCGAACCGCAAATACGATGCCATCATATCCAATCATTACTTCAGTAATGCTCGTTACACCATTCTTGGCGCAAAGTTCAATTTCTGATTTTGTGATCGGACGAGACGCATTTGAAATGTCTGGGTGCTGTGTTCCTATACCGGCACAGAACAGACGAAATCCACCACCCGTTCCAGTAGATTCTACAATAGGCGCCTTCAGACCTGATGTTCGACTGAAATTTTCAGCAACCGTTGTAGTAAATGGAAAAACTGTCGATGATCCAACAGCACGAATTTGATCTCTTGCGTTTTGTGCATATGCCGTAGTACTAATTAATAAAATTGTAGTAGCTGTGATTAGTAATTTCAATGTAATCTCCTTCTTAAGATAATGTATTATAGCATAAAATTATTACAGGAATATTACAAATTGAGATTTTAAATAGGATATCTGTCCATTTCTTCTAGCAAAATTATTGCTTCTTGTTTAGTTATATTAAATTCTCGCATGACCATTTCTAAAAAATCAGGTCTGCCTTGCACGAGATCATAGTCTAGCTGTCTCCATGCTTGGTGCATCAATCTAACTCTGTCTTCAGCCGACATAGCTATTACCTAAAGAGTTTAGAATAGACCTAAGTTTATCATGCTCTTTGCAAAGAGTCTCTAGATCTATATAGCTTCCATCTTCTAAACAATAAGCATACTTTATCTGATATCTAAGCTGCCCTATTTGTTTTTCGAGAAATTCTATCTCTCCTACTACATTTTCTAAGGACTGTTGGCTATCGCGAATAGCAATTGCTAATTCAGTAATTCTATTTTTTAGGGTAGCTTCTCTTATCATAGTTCGCTCATTGCTAACTTGGTAAAGTCAGTAGCCTGCTTGCAAAACTCTTCCCTGAGAGGCTCTTGATCTGGCAGAGTAGAGTTAAGAAACTGCTTGCGTATCTTTCTATAAACGGTTTTAAAAGTCTCACCATGAGGAGTGTCCCTAAAGTAATTAACCTTATACAGATAGAACTGACTAGCATGGGCTATCTCGTGACACAGAATCATCTTTAGACCGTCCATCTTGTTATCTGTAAAAAATCCACCGATATCAGGATCTTTATCAAATGACTTATACTCATGGACTCTATATGCTTTTACAGATGAGTAACTACCACCGTATCGCTGCATAGCGATATTAATACCAGGGCCAGAAGAATACATTCCGCCTCGAGAAGTAACTCGATGTGGAGACCAATCAAATTCAACCTTAGTCAGTTTAAATCCTTTCCAGACTCCGCCCTGAGAAATAGTCCAATCCTCAATATCTTTGATATACTGACGAGCTTTATCTTCACAAACTATCTTTAGCATAGACACATTATCTCACATACAGAGTAATTTAGCAAGTTAAAACTAAATACTAAAAGACTTCCCACACCCACATCCAGCTTTTTGATTTGGGTTTTTAAGTTTCAAACCGCTGCTTCCAATAGTCTGTTCGTAATCTAACTCTGTCCCAGCTACATATAGCAAACTCATACTGTCTACAAAAAACTTACAAGTTAAAAGATCTATCTCAAAGTCATCAGGTTCTGCACTATCTACAAATTCATAGTTATATACAAAACCAGAACAGCCTCCGCCTTTAACTTCTAACTTAACTGCGGATTTATTATTTTCTTTGCATAGATACCTAATATAGTCTCTAGCAACTGGAGTTAAACTAAACATCTATTAATCTTTAAGAGTATCAAAACTATCGTCTATGGTAAACTCAGTCATATAACTATCGTCTGTATACATTTTATTTTTATTTTCTACAGAATATACAGTAAGATCAATCTCATAACCTGGATTACTGGTTATAGGATCTTTCACCCAGGCATTGTCGTGCCAGATAATTCTATTATTTGGATAGATGTAGTAGTTACCTTCATCCATTTGAAATAGATGTCCACACTTATGTTCTGGTGTTTCAGAGAAGTTGGTATCTAACATTGCTTTGTTTTCAAATGACCAATCTAAAGTGAAAAGATATATACCTTCTCTCTTTTCTCCAGAAGGGGTTACGAGCTTTGCTCTTAATCTATTTAATCTTGCTCTAACTTGCACATCTATATAAGGACTAAAACAATCCCAATATATATGCTCATTCAATGCTCTAACTGGAGCATCTTTTTTCCAACAAAAAGCAGTAATAGGGCGTCGGGTCCAATTTACACCATTTTCTAAAAATGCTTCGAATAAAGGCACCCGACGCTCTATAGAGGCTACACTATGTACATCACATAAAGTGAAGTCTCCCTGGCCCTGCTTATGATTGAATAGATATTCGTTCCTAATATAACAAGTTATAGTAGGAATATTATGATTTAAATAAGGCATTACTCACACCAAGATTTTTTCTCTTCTCCGTAATACTCTCTGGCTAGTCCAGCAGCAATTAGAGACTTGGCTAAGTTTACATCACCAACCATTACGTCGGCATTTATTCTTCCGCCAAACTTATCCCATTTAACTTTGCTAAAAGTAATAGTGGTATTATTAGCCTTTGCAGTCTCTACTAGTTTTTTGGTGTGCTCAGTAGCTTTGACAGCTAGTGCAGCCTCAGAAGGGCACTTGGCTCTTCCACCTTTTTCTGGCGTATCTACTCCTAGAACTCTTACTTTAAGTCCTAATTCAGGAGGTAGTCTCATAGAGGCTACATCAATCTCTAAAGTATCTCCATCTACAACTCTTAAAACTTTCCAGTCATATGATTTTGTCTGTGCAAATGCAGTTGTTGCAATAAGAACAAATGCAGTAGATAATAGTAACTTTTTCATGATTTACCTAGTTTTCCTTTTTTCTTTTCTCCAGTATCTCTAGAGATAAGACCTCTGGCCTTTAACCTAGCCTCTGCTGTAGCTCCAATTGATTCGCCTCTTTTATATTTAGATAACATTTTATCCAAATGGGATTTCATCTTTTTTCCCTGAAATCGAAGTGCCATAGATATCCTTTTTAGAGCTGTATAAGTTGTAAGCAGATATATAATCGTAGAACTCGTCTAAGATTTTTAATTTTTTAGCACGTTGTTCACAGTTATATGGAAATTTTAAATGAAGACCGTTACAAACTACGCAGCGCATAGTTAAAGCTTATCGTAGTAAGGTCCAGTAGTCAATAATAAAAAAACCGGGATTTCTCCCGGTTTAATTAGACTCCAAGTCCTCTATATTCTTCTTTTACTCGTATACTATCAGTTTCTAACTCTCGTCGCAAAACCTCTATAGCTTTCCAAGGATCACAATTACCGCAAGTAAAGATGTCTATACTAGCATAATTAAGCTCTGGAAACGTGTGCCAAGAAGCGTGGCTTTCTGCTAAGAGAATTACTCCGCTGCATCCTTGCGGAGAGAACTGATGATCGTGCACATGGATAATAGTTGCCCCTGTCGCATTACAGGCCATGAGCATTGCATTTAACACATTCTCTCTAGTTAGAGCCGGAGAGTCAAACACCTCAATTAAGAGGTGTTTGCCTACGTAGTTTGTAGGATGAGAAAAACTCATCTTAGCAAGCCTGGCGAATGGTAAAGTCCCACTTTGCGTTCTGTGGCTCAAACCACTCACGGAAGTGAGCGACTACAGCCTCATTGTCGAACGGCTTGCAAGAAAAGATATCTAGATATCCATCGCCTGACTCATTGCACAGATGGGCAGTAATGCTTGAGGTTTCGATTGGCTGAAGTAGTGTGATACCGCATAGATCAGGGCGATCCTTTGGACCACAATCTTCAATCCAAGGAGTGCCCATTGACTTCATGCCAATGAGTTTAAGTAGTGATTCGTTATATTGAAGAACATACGGAATGCTCTTGATTTTTTCGATGACGCAAGCGCGTGCATCAATACGTAGGTGATATCCCCAGTAGTTTGACATAGTGGTTCCTTTCATCAAATATTTAAATAAGATGAAGAAGCCCACTCTTCCATTCTTAATCTAGGGCTATCAGGCAGGTTTAGCTTAGCAAACTGCCAAAATGTAATATATAATACAACTTTCTTAAGTGCTGGGCAAATATAAAATGCCAGCATTTGTTTAATGCTGGCATTTAATTGGTGGCTTGACCTGGAATCGCACCAGAATGGCAGACTTATGAGATCCGCTCGGTTAACTAAACCTCAAGCCTTGCATTTATAGCGTAGGACCGCCGACGGGGCGATTACATTCGCATAGTTGATCAGTAAGGAGTGCATCTAGAATACGTAGGGTCTCATCAGCACTACGTCCTACGTTTAGGTTATTCACCGAAACGTGCTGAATAACATCGCTAGGATCTACGATAAAAGTTGCACGGAGTGCAACACCAGAGGTAGTATCAAGAACTCCTAGCTGATAGGCTAGGCCTGTAATCTCGACATCTTCTATAGGATCTACAAATCCTTCTCGAAGAGTATCGGCAAACATCCAAGAATTAGTCTTCTTTAGATCGGGATGTGCGTTTCTCCATGCTAGCTTGCAGAACTCATTATCGGTTGATCCGATAAGAAGAACTGTATCTCGGTCTTCAAAATCCTTATTTAGCTTATCATAAGCTACAATCTCAGTAGGGCATACAAAGGTAAAGTCTTTAGGATAAAATACTATTACTTTCCACTTACCCGGAAAACTAGTCTCATCAATATGCTCAAAAGCATCCTCACCCTCTAATACTCCTGGCTTAACGCCTTTAATATTAAATGATTCTAGCTTATCTCCAACGGTTTTCATTTCTTCTCACTTTCTTCTTTTAAAACATACTGTTGCATTTTATTGTGTGGTATTCCTGCAACATGAATACCAGGGGAACGTTGTCCCTTGCCGCTTTCATCAAAATAGTTTTTAAACTGTATATTGTATGGTCTAAAATCTACATTGGCGGTTTTATAAGCTCCAATAGTCATAACTTCTATTGGAGACGGATATAGTTTATTGTAAGCAGCTTTAACTACTTTCATTACAGATTCAGCTCCTTTGCTGAAACCGTAAAGATAGTAGCATTTTTCATCTTCGACTATAGACATAGCAATATCTAAGTCTTCATGATAAAGTGTTATAGGATACAATCCTCGTAATTTAGCATAATCTTCAAAAGCTGCCTGATCAAATTGGCCTTTTAAACCACGAAAACCTATGATAACACAGTCGTTAGCATAGGTTTGTAGAGGCCATATAGTTAGTATGGTTGCGATTAGTTTTTTCATTTTAAAATTTGGTGTGGGCTATGCACAAGAGCGTTGCATCTTGCCATGATCTCTTTTCCAACCCCCCACACAGACCGGAACGTTCTGTCATCTCTATAAACCTTCACCAACCGACAGCTCAGAGTGTGAATTTGTTGAGAAATTTTACATAGCCTCTTCAACAGGCTCTCCTCTAGCAGTCTTCATTGACTGACGTTACGTATCGTGTCAATCCTTCGTCTACTAGAAACTGGCGCCTCTGGCAGGAGTCGAACCCACAACCGCTCGGGTAGAAACCGATTGCTCTATCCAATTGAGCTACAAAGGCATTTAACTTTATGATTAATAATATCAAGTTTAGAGATAACTTGCAACTAAAAAATGGCACCGGCACAAGGACTTGAACCCTGACAAACAGATTTGGAGGCTGTCGTGCTACCATTACACTATGCCGATAATTTGGTGCCCGCAGCCAGACTTGAACTGGCACGCCTCTAAAGACTACGGATTTTCTTACCACTATAACTTTCGTTACCATTTCTGTTTGTGGTCTGGACTATACCTCTATCCGTTCTGGATAACTGCCGTCTAGTCTCTACACCTTCCTATTACTAGGCTTGGCTCGGTGTTGTCATGTTACAGAGTTCACCGAATTTGACAGTATTCACTTACATATTCCTATATAAGTGCTCAATTTAATAAGTCCGTTGCGTCTGCCATTCCGCCATGCGGGCAATATTGGTAGCCGTAGAAGGAGTTGCACCTACAACATCTCACTAATCAGGTGAGCGCTCTGCTAATTGAGCTATACGGCCATAATTGGTAGTCCCACCAGGATTCGAACCTGGACTGCTCTCTAATCTGGAGACAATGCCGAATATAAGTCGGGTGTTCTACCGTTAAACTATGGGACCATAAAAATATGGAGGGCCCCGTCGGAGTCGAACCGACAACCTACAACTTAAAAGGATGCTGCTCTGCCAATTGAGCTAGGGGCCCTGAGGTTACTGACAGCATTATCACACCCTAAGTAGGTTCTAAATACTCGGTTTTATCTACATCATACTCTCGGGCCATATAGCGTACGCAACTGAATCGTGCCTTATATGGCTTGCAGTAGTAGACCGGGCATACCGAAACCGGTAAAAAATGGTGGGCCGTGACGGGATTGAACCGCCGACATTCGCCGTGTAAAGACGCTGCTCTGCCGCTGAGCTAACAGCCCATAAGTAGCCCCTGCCGGCCCGTGAGTTTCTTTCGTGGGCAGGAACGGTATGTTTTATATCAAAAACATACAAAACTGGTAGAGCGTAGGGGATTCGAACCCCTGTTAACGGATTGAAAGCCCGCGATCCTAGGCCGCTAGACGAACGCTCCTCAATTGGTTGCAGAGATAGGACTTGCACCTATGGCCTTCTGGGTATGAACCAGACGAGCTGCTACTGCTCCACCCTGCGATATTGGTGTTTTGAAAAACATTGTCCGAGCGCAAATTTCAGACTCGGCGATCAACCGTCATCAGCCATTGCGAGATTTATATCAAACACCTAGTATGGCCACTTAGTGTCGAGTAGACTGCGCGTCCGCAGATCCTTCATCTGACAATGTTTTTCAAAACATCAACTTATAAACTATTATATCTTTTCTCTTAGCATCTAGCAATATAAAAATGCAATTTTATACTCTAGACACAAAAAATGCGATAATCTAGGTTACCCTAAACTATCGCATTTTGAAGGAAAGCTGAGATTACACTTTCTATATTAGCACTTCAAGAGGTACCCTCTATTTGCAGTAGAGGTTTTCTTGACATCCACCAGATGCCTGCTAAGGTCACCCAGTATACCAACAGTATCGCCTTTTAAAGTCTGGCAGTAGACTTGACGTTATACGCTACTCTATATTATACCGTCCGCTGACCTTGCGAGCCATTAAGCCTTGCGAGCTACGAATTTTTTAATATAAACTGACTTCACCTTGCGGGCTACATCAGACCAAGTTCTCTTTCGAGCTTGGTATTAGATACCTTTCACATATAACCGAGGCAGACTTTGCTTTTTTAAAACATTGACTGGATTTGAACCAGTGCAGTTTGCTTCAAGGGCAAATGCTCTTCCGCTGAGCTACAATTATAACCTACTGCGATGTGCTGCCTCGTTGCTCCGTATGGTTTTGACATACAAAATACAACACACCACGTATCTTTCGCGACGCGCGCTACTCGATCGTATTTTGCGACTATGTATAAGCATTTATAGCTTATCCACTACCGCTGATACTGCAAAAATGCCTTTAGTTGCTTAAACTTCAGACAGAGATGCTACCCTTTGTTCTACCAACTGCTAGATTGGTGTTGTAGTGAAGTCGGCACCACCCGTTACATTCCAATAACTTAGGTTCCCCTTACGGGCCTATAAGCTATCGTTTTCTCACTACACCTAGTTCATTGTTACCTCCGTTGCCGAAGGCTAGGAACTGGGCTTGTATATATCGACCTGATATCTGTTACCAGATATTGGTAGGATATGTTGTAGGAACATTATCCAATTATGGCTATTACTAGCCTTATCGTAAACCTAATCCGAAGATTAGGTTAGCGAGATATACCTCGCAAGTCTTTTAGACAATTTATGATTAGAGCCTAGTCTTTTTGACTTAGCTACTAGCCTCATCTTAAGAGCTATCTTCTGTAGTTCAGAAATGTTATTTATCTCTGGGTTCTCTTGAATAGCTCTCATAAAGAATTTTAATTCTTTGGTGTATCTAAATCACTCACCTTGATGGTGAATATGAGAAAACATTTCATGTAATGCTTTTTCAGTTTTAGAATCACCAGGTAAAATTGCTTTTACCCTTAATTTAACAGGATTTCCTGTTTGTAAGGTTTTACACTTATTTGTAGGGTCGTAAGATCTTCCAATTTTTATATATTTATTGTATGATCTTATGAAGTATATCAAATACTTCTCTCCCAACTCATTATTTATCTATAATATCAAACTTTTAAGTAACTACCAACTAAAAAATGACTTTTCTTTGTCGGTCCTCTTTAAGAGTTTTATTTTGTAGGAGAGGAGGTTTTACCTGTCTCTCCGCTTCAGTTTTTATATACTACTAAACTTTTTAGCGTTGAGCAATATAAAAATAAAAGAATTTACTTCTTTGGTGCTGAAGCTGCTACTGCGCCGTTTCTCTTTAGAGTTGCACGAAGCATCCATCCATGCTTTGCATGAATGTCGTAGCGGTCTTGAAGAAAGTTAGAAAATCCGATATTACCAGCAGCTTCTGCACTCTCATAAGCCTTCTTTAAAGTAGACATTACAGTGTCATTATCTGCTAGGAGCCTACGAACCATCTCTGGTGCGGCTGGAATCTTTAACTCTTCTTCGATGTTGGTAAGCTCACTAAAACGTGAGTAACTACCAGGAACATAGGCATCGCAAGCACGAATGTGCTCAGCAATAGCATCTACGGCTTCCTGTGTTTCCTCATATAGCTTTCCAAATAGTTCATGTAGCTGAGGAAAATCTGATCCTTCTACATTCCAGTGGAAATTATGGGCCTTAAGATAAAATGAAAAAGTATCTGCTAGAGCTACTTTTGCATCATTTACTAGTTGTTCATCCATGAGAACTCCTTAATGGTCCGGGTAGCAGGATTTGAACCTACGACCCCCTGCTCCCAAAGCAGGTGCTCTAGCCAGACTGAGCTATACCCGGTTAAATTATGTGGAGGACTCGACAGGAGTTGCACCTGCATATTACCGATTTGCAGTCGGCTGCCTAACTATTCGAACCACGAGTCCGTTGGGGTGACTACTCGGATTTGAGCCGAGTCTGACAGAATCACAATCTGTAGTGCTGCCATTACACTATAGCCACCATAACTGGTGCCCCAGACAAGACTTGCACTTGTTTCCTTACCCTTACCAAGGGTCTGTTCAGCTATATGAACTTCAGGGGCGTAATATGGTAGGTTGTCTCTGGATCGAACAGAGTTCTTTCGCTCTTCAGGCGAACGTGTGCACCAGCTTCACCAACAACCTATGGAGTACCTAGTAGGACTTAAACCCACAACCTCTCAGTTCGTAGCCGAGTGCTCTGTTCAATTGAGCTATAGGTACAAGAAATGGTAGACCTCTTCGGACTTGAACCGAAAACCCTCAGTTTAAGAGACTGATGCTCTAACCAATTGAGCTAGAGGTCCATATGGCGGAGAGCCGGAAGTACGATTTCCATCCCTTTGCAGGGACCCTCAGTTTAGCAAACTGTGCTAGCTCCCCGCTAGTTGGCCTCTCCAGAAATTTGTTTATAATGATGTAAACAGTATTTACGATGCTTATAGTGAATATGAGCATCATCAAAACAGTTATGAAAAGCACAAAGCTCTAGCTTGTTTTTAAACACAGCTAGAGCGTGCCCAGCGGCGTCAGCGTCTAGCTGGGTCATCCAAGCTATAAACGCGCGGCGAGCATCTTGCAACTCATCATTCATATAGATATCTTACTACATAGATAAGTATTAAGCAAGATAAAAATGAAATTGGCGGAGTGATGGCGGAATCGAACCCCTGGCCCGTAGGCTCCAACCGCTTTCAAGGCGGTGCTAGTATCCCCGACTAGACATGCACTCCAAATTCTTTGTAGTTAACCCATTTGAGATATAGGTGATGGCACACGGGACATTCTGTTGGTCCCGCATAATCTTGCCACTCTGTGGCACAACGCATACATCTAAAATGGGCTATTTGGCGATTCATTGTAAATTGGTGCGACTAGAGGGATTTGCACCCCCACCTCTCTCGAGACTAGTTCCTAAGACTAGCGCGTCTGCTGTTTCGCCATAGTCGCATTATCTGGTGCCCACAGAGAGGATTGAACTCCCGACCTTCGGTTTACAAAACCGCTGCACTACCGCTGTGCTATATGGGCTTGTTTAATTGTTTTTAGATTATAAGATATTTTTTAGCAAATACCAATAAAAAAGTTAATGTTCCCACTCATACCAAGCAACTGATAGAGCTACAGATGCGCTAGCTCCTGAGTGTTCTACACTTATCATGTAGTTAGAATTAGGAGCTAGGATATACTCAGGAACTCCATCATTTTGAAGATCTCCAGAATCTGACTTACCAAAGTTATAAATAGTTGCCAGTAGAGTTCCATTAGCGCTAGCTACTGCTGCAGAATATGCAAAGGCGCGATTTGTTGAAATCTCTTCTGGATGTCTATTAGCACATCTTACTGGTAACCCTGTTCCGTCGGATGTTAGGGTAGGATTTTCAAATATTTTTATAAGTAAAGTTCCGCCTGCGTTGTAACCAATAACTTTTCTAAGATGAACCGTAGTAGCATTAGTTCTTATTAATACATTGCTAATTGCAGCTCCTACAGAACCGTAATCTACGTCTGTAACAAAAGTTCTTCCTTGGTGAACCATTTGGTGCTCAATAGTTCTATAAACCTGAATAGGTTCTAAAGAACGCTCATAAGAATTAGTTCTTACCACCATCTTTTTTTCTCCATAACAGCTCAAGCATTATTTCTAGCTTTTGCTGTTCGCTATACTGAGTCCAATTTTGTATCTCAGTTATAGTTCTACGACATCCTACGCACGTATTAGTTTTATAAGAGATCTTACAAACCTTAATGCAAGGTGTTAGTATTTTTTTCATTACGATTCATAACTTGCTTAACTCCGTTAATAAACTCTTCAGCCCAACGGTTTCTAAAATCTTTCGGACCGCTATTTATAATACTAGAGCAACAAGCTATATGTGCAGCTAATAAGGCAGCAACTATGTAGTGAGAATCCTCTAAAGATTCAGAGGCGACCCTTGTTGCGGCCGCCTCTGTCATGCTTTGATATAGATCATCTCTTAGTTTTAAGAACTTATCAAAGTTTTCCATCTTTTAACAATTCACCCATCCTACCACGTTTCATGGCTTCTTGCACTCTTTTAAATTCAGATAGACGAGGATTCCACTTATTAAGTAGTAAGTCAATTTTATCAGTTTTTACAGCTTGAATAGCAGCTGCTCTTTGTAGACCAGCTTCTCCATACTGATTAAGTAATTGGGCTGCTCTAGACTCTACGTCATTATACTTAAGATATTTATCGCGTAATACTTTTTCTTGAGCATTTTGTGGTCTATCAATGATCCTAGTTCTCCAGCGAAGACTTTGAAAAAGAGAATCAAGTCTATCATATTCTGACCTATCTTTTCTAGCAAGTAGTTTATACTTTCTAGAAACAGGTCGTGCGCTAACTTTAGGACCAGTCTTTTTAGTTGATACTGCTTGTGTCTGTTTTTGATTTTTATTTTTTGCCATGTATAACTCCAATAGTAGCTATACTATCAAATAAGACAGATACAAGCAAGTATTATTATAGTTATTTTTGTTGTAATGCTCTAAGACTTTCAGTTGAAGTAACTGATATGAGTGTAGTATCTGTTTCATATAAAGCGTGGCATTTAAAACAAGATATTAACTCATCAGATTCATTAGAACGTTTCCAATCTATATTCTCATTACCACATTTAATACAGAAAGTCTTAAAGATACAAATCACTCAGTCTTCTTTAGCTATCTTAGCAGTTTTTTCTTGAGTGCGACCAAAGGCTGAAATACCTAATACTGCACCCATAGCTAGGTGAAATAATCCACCTTCTGCTAAAGTTAAACTTTTCCACACTATATGTGGTGTTTTAGTTACAGCAGATAAAATACCAAAAAATACAGGGGCTAACATAAAATCAAAAAGGCATATCGCCATATAGCTCCAACCCATAGCAGGTCTCCAGTATTTTTGAGCCCAACTTTCTTGGGGTTTTACTTCTTTGGGTTCCGTATCATCGCTCATCTCTTTCCTTTAAGAAGCTGCCTGAGCTATTGCTATTAAGGCCTTGATTGCTTCTTCGATTTTTGCTTGAGTTTCTAGCTCATCTGCAAATTTAGCTAAGTTTTTTTGAGAGATTAAATCTCTTAATAGTTCTTCGTGTTCTTCTTTAGAAATTAATCCTTCTTCAAACTCTCTATGATATTTGATAGCTTTATTAGCACAACTAATAACGGCAAAATCTGTGTGCCTAGATAGATTAGTTAATTCGGATATTGGGTTCATCTAGATCTCCTATTCATACTTTGTTGCATTGTTTCTGTAGATTCCATGATGGTTTCCAGTTTTTCTTCGCAATAAGTTTTAGATACTCTAGATACAGTAAGATATCTATTATGCATAGGTTCTACTATATTAAAAAGTTCTTTGCTCATATTATATGTAGGGTTGTTATTAGGTAGATGTTCAGAATAGTGAACTAAAGTGAGACTAAGTTCTGTCATCTGTTGGGTTTTATCTCTCATATACGACATATCGTCACAATGTTTACGAGAAAGCTGACTGATAGTTCTAATTTGAGTTACATATGAATATTCAACAGAATCAAATTTAGCAGTAAATATACAACTACTGAGAAGGAGTGTTAGGGGTATCAGACTTAATTTCTTCATTAGAAGTAACCTTCCTATAATATACAATTATTTCTTTCTGTTGATTGATGTAACGTCGTATCTCTTCTAAATTTAAAGCCATAGTTTCATAGTCTTTAACGCTAAAAGCTATAAATACAAAGTCATCACCGTATTTTTTCTTCCATTGTTTTAAGAAGTCATCTATATTTTCACTAGTAACTACTTTGAATTCTACATCTTCTAATTTTACAGCCCTAACAGCAGCCGGCTGCATTACAGGAACTTTAACAGGTTCCGCAGATATCTCTATCTTTTTTTCTCTAGAAAAACAGCCAGATAATAAAACAAGGCTACTTACTAGTAGTATCTTGTTCAATCTGCCTAAAGGTTCTCTTAGTTCCATTATTAATCTTTTTTTCTGCTTCAGAAGGTCTATCTTTCAAAATCTTTTCTAGATTATGTTTTTTTAAAAGATTAGACAGCTTAGCTTTATCTTCTTCTACCTTAGATAGATTAGATTGTAATTCATTAGCAAGTTTTGCTTGTCTAGCAAAATCTTCTTTCATAGCTTCTATAGTTTTCTTCTGTATCTCTACAGCTACTTCTAATTTAGCTACGTTCTCTTGTAAAATTTGAATAGTATTTTGACTATCTACATAGTAAATATAAAAGGCACTAGATACGGTAACAAGAGCTATTGCTAAACCTAGCGATATTTTTCCGCCTATCATTATGCAATTAATCCTGGTTTATATACTGTCTTTCCATTTTCTTTCATAGCGGTCATAACTTTCTTCTGATTATCACCTTCTACATAAGATACATGGACCCAACCACTATCCGGTATTCCTGGGGTATAGAATTCTAAAATTAACTGTCTAAATTCTAGGTTATCTCTAATCCATTCTGCTAATTCTGCATTAGCTATTCCGGGTATTTCAATGTCGGCAGCTTGGCCTTGGCAGTGATCTGAGGTCTTTGATCCGCCTACAGCCGCGTTAACTTCTGGATGGCGAAACCCAGAGTTAACTTTTACACCCTTGCCAAAAGCATCCCTGATAGGCTGAAGAACATTTTCACAAAGAGCCTTTAGGTTTTCAATCTCTCTTTCTCCAGGGGTATTATCAAGTCCGTGTCTAAGGGCTGTTTCGCTCTTAACCATTTCTGATAGAGAAAAGTTTTTTGTAAGCTGCATATGAACTCCTTTTTAATTATTGGTAGTTTATCAAAACTTTTTTTACTAGTCAAACCAAAATCTTCCAAGTTACCTATGCAACATTAATTTTTTAGATTTACATAAGCACAGAAAAGTATTCTTTTACTATTTGTGGTATTTTTAAAAAAGTGTATAATATCTATAAAGGAGCACGTCATGGAAGCAGAATTCTTTAAACTGGTTGCAGAGGTAGGATTTCCTATAGCATCATCTATAGCTGGTGGTTACTTTGTATTTCTTACTCTCAAATTCATTCTCGCAGGGGTTCAAAGCTCTGTAAAAGGTTTAAGTGGAATTATTGTTGCACTTGATAACAGAGTTAAAACAATGAACCACGATATTATCAGAATTGATGCACTAATATCTACAGCTCTAGGAGTAAAACCAGATACAGATAGAATTGCAAGAGCGGACGGTAAAAACGACGCTAGAAAGGACTAAGGTGTTTTACTTAGGTTATAATATACAAATATTAAATAGCTCTCTAGTATTAGACGAAGAGTTAGTTTTAATGCCCAATCAAAATAATAGTAGGATACAACAAACTTTACCTTGGAAAGAAGGTGATAAATTTGAATTAACAGTAATTCAGGGTAATACTGTATTTAAAAAAGTGAAGGATTAACTATGGATATGGTTCAACTTATTAATAAATATGGATTTCCCATTGTTGCTGCAGGCGGTATGGGTTACCTTATTTTTTACGTTTGGAAATGGGCAACGGCAGAAATTAAACCTGTTCTATCAGAAGCTAATACTGTATTGATAGCATTAATAGATCGTGTCAGAATGTTAGATAACGATTTAATAAGACTTAATCAAAAGATTAACATAGTATTAATGCTAAAGGAAAGGAATGAAAAGCCGTAAATTATTTAAATTATTAACAACTGCAAGCTTATTAATATCAGCAATCGCTTTTTCACAAACTCTTCCTTCGGGATATATTGGTACGGTTACAAATAATACGCCGAATACCTGGCAGACCTATTCGTACTCGTTTACACCAAATATCTCAGGAACAAACTATGTCGGTTTTGCGTTTAGACAAGATCCTGCATTCTGGACATTTGACAATGCGTCATTGACGGCATCAGGATCTACAACGAATCTTTTGACAAACGGAGCATTCACAGCTGGTGGTGCAATCAACATCACCACAAGTAATGGACCGGGAACAATTCAAGCACCAACAAACTGGGGCGTGTGGTATCAAAACGGCACGTATCCAGCAGCTGCTGGCACTTGGAACGACATCGGCGGATCACACGGCGGTGTTTGGTATGATGGAGCTGTCGGAACATTTGACGGCATCTATCAAGGAATCAGCCTACTAGCAGGAACAACATATACGATTACATTTGAAGTGTCTGGTAATCATGTAAGCAATGGTAGTTCTGTACAACTTGGTGTTTATGCAGGACCTTGTGCTGACACAACGATTGCTGTTGCATCATGTACAATACCAAGCTCAGCTGGATTCACAACACTAGCAACACCAGCAGAAGGTGCATCTGCAGGCAATCCTACACCAACTATTGTAAGTCAAGTTGCTGGAACACCAATCGTTTCAGAATCATCAAGCCGCGGCACTACGACAACTACTGTGTCAAACACAAGAGGAACAACAGCTTATGTTCCTACAACTACATTCACAGGCACAAGACAAGACCCAACGCTCACGGTAAATCGCAACATCACTACAGTTGCAACAACGCCGATCACCACAGTAACAACGCACACAACACCTATCACAGTAGTAACAAGCACAACACCAACTACAATTCAAACATGGAGTGACGGATCTATTACGACTGTAAACGGAACAGCAACGACCTCAACGACAGTTGTCAATGAAATATTAACAGGGACTTCTGTGGCTAATGAAGTAGTCACCACACAAGATAATCAACTTTTCACTACTAGAATTGATCAGTTAGCAAAACTTGACAAAATTAGCACTCTTCAAAATGAAAATTCACTAGCTGATCCATTGGCAAGAAATAAAGTATTTGGTAATAAGATCATAACAAGGGGTCCTGTAAACAAGGATTCTCAAGCTTATATTACAGGATACTCTCTTCGTTCTGGCACCAAAGACACATATAGCTACACGACAAATGTTTTTGGTATTGGGTATGAACAAAAACATAATGATTCATTATTATTTGGCATTCAATTAAATGGTGCGGTTACAGATCTAAGCGGTGATGCGTCTTCTGGAGAACTAAAGAAGTATTCATTTGACATATTTGCTTTAAAAGTAGAAGATGATTGGATACTAAAAACAAATTTTGGTGTAGCATACAATGAGTTTGAAACATCACATTTCATGCGCGGTCTAAACTTACTGAACACAGCTTCTACAAAAGGCTATGATACTTGGTTTGTAAATAGACTTTATACGCCAGATAACTACGGATTTAGACCATTTGCAGGTTTAAAGTTTGAATACGATTATAGAGACAGTGTATTTGAAACTGGCCCAAATCTTACGGCAGTAAGACATGCTGGTAGAAGTGACTTTGAAGTCACTGGCCACGGTGGTATTAGATTTGAACAAGACATCATTCAAGATATGACTGGTGTTATAGAGGGCATGATTGAAACCAGTAAAGCAAAATCAGCTTTTGCTGGATTCTCTTATGCTATAGACGAAAATTCTTCTATCATGCTAAAGTATGCAATACAAGAGAAAGAAAGCATAGTAAATAACATTATCGGAGCACAAATACGAATAATGTTTTAATTAGAAAGGTATTTAGTGATTAATAAAAACATATTTTTAATTGCTATATTAGTATTAAGTTACTCCGCTAAAGCTAGTGAATTAAATTTTAAATTTAAGAATCCAGCCTTTAGCGGAGTTAACTATTCCAGTCATGTATTTGCAATTGAACAACTAGAAGAACAAAGAAGACAAAAAATAAAAGACGAACAAGAAAAAATTAGAAAAGAGTTAGAAAGTAAACTTGAACAGAGTAATCTTCAGAAGTTTTTAAGAAATGTTGAAGCTAGAATATACGCTCAAATATCTAAAGATGTTGTCGATAAGATGTTCGACGGCACCGGATCGTCATCGGGAACCGTTGTAATAGGAGGAGCTAGCGTAAGTTTTAACAATGACGGCTCTAACATTACATTAAATGTAGTAGACGATAAAGGTAATACTACTGTTATAACTATACCTCTAGGGGCTTTTTAATGAAAAAGATTTGCTTAGTAGGTTTTTTATTGTTAACAGCATGTATACCTCCTAATGTAGAAGAGCCTATATCAATAAATGAATCTGTAGTTAAAAAACTAACTATAGTTAATAGTCCTTTATCTACAGAAGCTCCTTTTTATATAGCAGTATATCAATTTTCAGATAAAACAGGACAGAGACGTCCAAGCGAAGTAGTAGCTCATCTAAGTAGCGCTGTTACGCAGGGAGCCGAAACTTGGCTTATAAAAGCACTTCAAGATGCTGGTAACGGTAGCTGGTTTAAAGTTGTAGAAAGAGTAGGGTTAGAAAACCTAACTAGAGAAAGACAATTAATCAGGCAAACCAGAGAACAATACGAAGGTAAGGATGCTAAGCCACTAAGACCTTTAGTATTCGCATCTCTTATATTAGAAGGTGGAATTATAGGATATGACGTAAATACGATAAGCGGTGGAATAGGAGCGAGATATTTAGGTATAGGTCCTTCAACACAATATAGACAGGATCAAGTAACTATAGTAATGAGACTAATTAGTGTTCAAACAGGAGAAGTGCTGCTTAACGTAGCTACAAGTAAAACCATACTTAGCTCTGCTGTAGGTATAGATGTTTTTAAATTTGTAGATGCAGGAACTCGAGCCGTAGAAATAGAAACTGGTTTAGCTACAAATGAGCCTGTAAACTATGCTGTCAGAGCAGCGATTGAAGCTGGAGTAGTAGAACTAATTCAAGAAGGTGCAAGAAAGGGCCTTTGGAGAATGTCAGAATGAAAAAATTATATACTATTTTAATGATCTTATTAAGCACTCATGCTTATGGACAAAGTAACGTTCTATATATAGAACAATCAGGCGCTGGATTCTCAGGTTCTATTACTCAAGATGGAGCAACTAATAGAATTGGAACTTCTAGTAGTCCTTCGATAATTAACGGTACTACCAATACTATTAGTGTCAATCAAATTGGAAATAGTAACTCTTTAGATTTTGCAGTTTATGGAGATACAAATACGATATCTATTACAAAAACAGGCGATTCCAATTCAGTTACTCTTGAAATAGGCAGTAACGGACAAGATAGTAGCACTAATGAATATACCCTAGACATTACTGGTAGTAGTAATACTATAGAATCTACTATAACTGGCGGTATAAATACTGTAGGTATAACAATTTTCGGAGACAGTAATAATATTACTAATACTATATCTAGTAGTAATACAGAACTTACTCTTACCGTAACAGGTAGCACAAATATTATAACAACTAATCAATCAGGAGCTGGAGCACATAGAATAATACATAACCATACAGGAGATACTGGAACTTTTAGTTTTAGCCAGAGTGGAACCAATGCAAAAATTATCAATATTATTACTAACGGTAATAATCAGTCAGTTACTGTATCTCAAACAGACTGAAGCAAGAATAGGAGATGTAACAGAGCTTAACGGACAGGCGTCTGTTACAAGAAATAAAAAAGAACAACCTATAGGCATTCGAGACGGTATCGAATCTATGGACACTATCTCTACTAAAAATTCAAAGGTTAGGATAGATTTTATTGATAAAACCCACGTTAGTGTAACTGAGCATAGTGACTTAGAAATAGATGAGTATGTTTTTGATCCTTCTAGAGATTTAGCAAAATTATCTATGAAAGTATCTTCTGGCACGGTACAATATGCAAGCGGACTTTTAGCAAAAAAAGTAGGAGCTGTAGATATTAAAACTCCTACAGCTTCAATAGCAGTTAGAGGTACAGAATTTTCTATGAGTGTCAATGAGTTAGGTAAGAGTTTAATCATGCTTTTACCTAATCAAGATGGAAGCGTAGGGGAAATTACAGTTAGTACGGATGTTGCAAGTGTAATCTTAAATAAAAGTTATCAAGCCACTATAGTAACTAGTAATTCTAGTCCCCCTTCAAATCCTCTTATTCTTAATATGTCTGGTAGAGTAATAAACAATGATTTATTGTTAGCCATACCAAAACCCGTAGAAACAGTTTCTAATGTAGAAAAAGAACAAAGCCCTTTAGATTTTGATCTTAAATTTGTAGATGTAAATATGTTAGACAAAGACCCTCTTAAATTCGAAGAATTAAATATAGATCTATTAAGATCCGATTTTTTTACTAATAGACTAAGTAATGTAGATTCAATTTTTGATAATTTTAATGAGAAAGACGGTCAAGTAACTGGATATAATCCCACCACTCAGATCAGTACTATAGTAGAAGATACGACTGTTTTAACTCAAAGATTAGATATTTCTATGTTTTCTATAAAGGTTAATAAAGATTACGGATTAAAAATTGAGTATAGTGGAGATGGTATTTCTACATCTTTTGTGGCTGGAAATATGCAATCAAATAGTATTTTAAAGGTTAAACAAAAATGAAAAAAATAATTATTACTCTACTCTCAATAACAATAGGTATCAGTATAAAAATATACGAACCTAGCATAGTAGAAGTTTTAAAACTCAAAGGATTTGATCAATTATTAACTTTGAATGATGCTAAAACTAGTGAGACAGCGGTAATAATAGAAATTGATGAACCTACAATAGAGCAACAAGGCCAGTGGCCTTGGCCAAGAGACTTAATAGCAGACGGTATTAAAAAAGCTGTAGATCACGGAGCTGAGATTGTAGTTCTATATCCTCTTTTTGCAGAAAAAGATAGATTTAATAAAGATGAAATACTTAAAGAAGTTATATCAAACAGTAAAGTTATAGGAACACAGTCGGCTTCTTTAAAAGGAAAAGGGGATCTAACAACTAGAGGCTTTGCCATCATAGGGAATACCGAAGAACAGTGGTTCTATAGATATCAAAATGGGATAGGTAGTATTTCTGAAATATCTAAAACAGCTCAAGGTATGGGTATGATTACTACAGTCCCAGAACTAGATGGAGTAACCAGAAAAATACCTTTAATGTTAATGGTTGGGGATAAGTTCTATCCTTCTTTACCTTTAGAAATAGCAAGAGTAATACATGGGGCTAAGAATTATAGGGCAAAAGTTACTGAGGCAGGGTTATCTAGTATATATATTAACAAGAATTTTTCAGTAGAACCAGATAAGCGCGGAGAATTATGGATAGATTGGTCTTGGACCTGGCCTGTTAAAAGTTGGAAAGAAGAATCTTGGGGAGACTTGACAGGTAAAATAGCTGTTTTAGCTATAAATGTAGAAGGAATTACTAATACTATTGCAACTCCTGCAGGTACTAAATTAGGTCACGAAGTTAGCTTAGCTGCCTGGGAAACTTTATGGAATGATAATAAGATAACTAGACCTTATTGGGCAGATTTAACAGAGCTTTTATTTTTCTGTATGTTGATAGCAATAAGTGCATTTATTGCTGATAAGGGAAGTAAGCTACTCGTAGGAACGTGGGGAATAGTTATACTGCTAGTTCCTTTTGGTATAAGCTACTATGCATTTAATCAGTATCAGTATTTAACCGACTGGACATTTAGTTTAATATTTGGGGCACTATTCTATGGATATGTCGTATATTCTAGATTTGTTAAAGAGTTTAAACTAAAGCAACAAATCAAGAAACAATTTCAATCTTATCTCTCGAAGGCACTTGTAGAAAAGCTACAGAAAAACCCAGAGCTATTAAAACTTGGTGGAGATAGTAGAGAACTATCTATTATGTTCACAGATGTTCGTGGATTTACATCAATTAGTGAACACTATGGAGATAATGTTCAAGGATTAACCCAAATCATGAATCGCTATATGACAGCGATGACTGCAAAAATTCTTGAGAATGAAGGAACGCTTGATAAGTATATTGGCGATGCACAGATGGCATTTTGGAATGCGCCGCTTGATGACAAACAGCACGCCAAGAATGCAGTTAAAACAGCTTTAAGTATGTTAGGAGATTTAGATGAATTCAACAGAAGTATTGCGGCTGAAGGCGTCCCTCCTTTCGGCATGGGCCTTGGTATCAATACCGGTATGGTTGTTGTTGGAAATATGGGCAGCGATCAACGTTTCGATTATACTTGCCTCGGTGATGCTGTCAACCTTGCTAGTCGTCTCGAAGGACAAAGCAAACCGTATGGAGTCAAATTAGTAGTTGGTCCGAAAACTGCAGAGTATGTTTCAGATGAATATTTTATATTAGAACTGGACACTATTGCGGTAAAAGGTAAAAAACAAGGAGTTAATATCTATACTGTTTTAGGCACTAATAAAGAGATAGATGATTTAGGTTTTTCTTATGCAAGAAAAGATCATAACGATATGTTAGATTATTATAGAAATAAAAACTTCACTAGTGCTACCATATTGTGCGAAAGATTAACGAAAGCATTTAAAGGCGATATGAAATCATACTACGAAATGATGAGGGATCGTTGTCGTGAGTATACAAAAACCCCGCCACCAGCTAATTGGGACGGGGTTTACAGAGCTACTAGTAAATAGTAGAGTTATTTTTTCTTTGCAGTTCTAGCTTTTTTAGCTAAATCAGCATCTGCTGTGTAGTAAGTTTTACCTTTGGTAATAAAACTATTAACTCTAGCATATGCCCATTGCTCTCTTGTAGCACCTGGACGGTGACCTGTTGCCCAAGCAGCAGCACCTCTACGATATACCTGCTCTAAAATACTTTTAGGTATTTTAGATTCTTTAGCTTTACCAGCTAAGCCTTTATCTTGTGGTTTATTTTTTAGCGCCATTTTTCTTACCGTAGCGTTTTTGGTATGCCAAAGTATATTTACTTGGCTTAGTTTCAACGCCCTCATCTGTTTTAAAAGGTTGATAAGAGTAATTACCAGATCTAGCTTGTTCGCGTCTAGTAGCTACTTCCTTAGCTCTTTCTTTTCTAGACTGGCCTTTAAGAGATCCAAGATATCTTTTAATAACTCTTTTACCGTCAATGATCTCAGCAGGGACTTTTTTCATTTTTTCTTTTTCTTACGACGGGTAGGTTTATACGAACCTGTAAGAGTCTGCGCAGACATGTCTTTGTCATAGCTAGCAATATTATAATTACTAATATTAGTTGTTGGAGTAATTTCCCCAACTCCTAAGCTTCTATCTACTGAAGACATACGGGGTTTTTTTGTTTTTTTCATTTCTTTCTCGGATTACTTAGCTTAGAACCGCCAGGTCCAGCCCATAAAACTTTTCTAGCCCAATAGTTAGGAGAGAATTTATCATCTTTAGTTAGATGACCGCTTTTGTCTCTAATCCCTGCACTACGAGTTAGATAATTCTTTCTAGCATCTGGGCTGTAGTTATGTCCATAACCTTTTTGACCAAAATGAACTACTTTAACTTCATCCCCTTTTTTGGCTAATACCATACGTTTTTTATCTTCTTTAGTAGAAGAACGAGGTTTATTAAACCCAGGAAAGACGGTGCCTCTATATTCTATTTTACCGTCTCCAAGTCTTTTTACGTCTTTAGATGATGCCATTTTATCCTCCGGGGATTTATAGCTATAATAGCTTTTTATTACTAGATTTGTCTACTGTAAAAATATGAGATACTGTATTAGAATTAACTGATTGTGCGACAGGAAAAGTATTACTGACGTGGGCTAGATTATTTTTTAATATAGTTTCTATAGAATATTTACCCATTTCTATAAGTTATTCTACCTCGGTGTAAATCATAAGGGCTTACTTCTACTCTTACATTATCTCCTACAGATATTCTAATATTATTCTTTCTAATTTTACCATTAACGTAAGCTAGTAAGATATTTCCATTTACTTCTACTTTAAAAGTAGCATTAGGTAATGCTTCTAGCACTCTACCTTCTATTTCTATTAATTCTTTAGACATATTTATTGTATATACTTTTAAAAGTCTCCCATTGTTTTTGACTAAGTTGTGGATATTTACTTTGATAAACTACAAGACTTTTAATGAACGCTCTTTGAGGATCCGTTAAAGGTTTTTGTAGTAATTCTTCTTGTTGTTGTTTAGATATTCTACGAGTTTTCATTAGTCTTTATAAACTAATCTGTAATTTTTC